>JAEEGL017018548.1_pt1 | contig 11384 bp, 11 predicted proteins | sample 9134231 | NCBI WGS metagenome assembly JAEEGL01 (sample SAMN16246548, study PRJNA631951) | gut metagenome | biome: gut microbiome; feature: rumen; material: fiber-attached | host: Bos | place: Iran: Karaj | collected 2018-10
TAATCATATCCAATATTATAAAATAATGGATTCTGATAATGGTTCTTTCCAGTTTTTACTTCATGCTCTAAATATCTCATGTTAGTGACTAAATATTCATCAACAGTGATATTTCCATATTCATCCACTACAACATCCGCAGTATATAACTTAACGTAAGCTGCGTTATTGCATGAACTAATCATTATGAAAGCTGTGAAACCTAGACAAACCAAAATAACGGCCGCTAAAAAATAAATAAATTTATTATTTTTCATATTATTCCTCACAACTAAAATACTTAATCCAGTCTTCTTTAGTTCTCTTGATTACTTCATCATATGAAAAAGTCATCACTTCTTTTTTAACTGGATGCATTATTTCCAACATTACACAAAATAAACCAATATGGGAAAACTCTTTGTTTTCTTTATTGCTATGGAAACCATATTTAAAATCATTAATTAATGGATGATTGTTTAAGGCAAATTGACATCTGATTTGGTTAAATCTTCCAGTGTGAAGCTTGACTTTAACTAAAGAATACTCTTTATTATCAATTTCCAGATTCATGATCTTTTCATAATCAAGAATTGATTCTTTTCCATCCGATGCTTCAACGGCCTTTTCATCAACTTTCTTTAATTTATTAATTAATGTTCCTTTTCCCAAAACATTTCCTTGGCAAATAGCATAATATGTTTTACCAATATTGTTTTCCCTAATATCACTAGATAAACGAGAAGCTGCTTTTGATGTTTTCGCTAGAACCATCACACCACTAACTCTTCTATCTAAGCGATGAACTAACCCCAGATAGACATTACCTGGCTTATTATATGTCTCTTTAAGATAATCTTTTAAGATGGAAAGAAGATCAAGTTCTTCAGTACTATCTTTTTGAGACAAAATACCTTCTGGTTTGATACAAACAATTATATGATTATCTTCATAAAGGATAGATATTCCTCGATATGTTTTTACATTAGTACCATTTTCCATATCTGCCTTCCTCTTCCCTTTTCGCCTCTTCCGTCTTTTCCTCTTCTTTTGGTTTCATAAACAAAAGTGGACAATAGAAAAGAAACAGCGGAAATAATATGCATAATGCGACTATCAATACTACCCCTTTACATAAAATGAATACTAAGGCAAAAGCCACAATAAATAGAGAAAGGATTAGTATTTTTTTCATATCAATTATTCGTTTTTATCTTCTTCTTTATCGTTATTTTCTTCTAAAGTATTTTCTTCAACTTTTTCTTCAGTAGTTTCTTCAACTGGTGTATAGTATTTAACATCCGCAAGTTTCTTTACAAGTGGTTTTAAATATTGTTTGAAAGGTTTTAAACTACATTCTTCACGAATTAATTCTTCTAAATCTTCCATTGTGCCAGTCACAATTGCCTCTTCTGAACGGTCAAGAACGATTGGTGAACCACCATTGATGAACAAGAAGAAATATTCAGGAATGGCATGAATTTCTGATACATAAGCCCATGGATAATCAGCTTGTCTTTCTTCACCATTAATAACTGCCGAAATTCTGATCTTTTCTTTATCAAAAGAGAATTTTTGTTTAACAGGGGCATGAGTCTTAAAATAATTAATTAAGCTCTTATCAATTCTTCTTTCTTCTGAGAAAATACTAATTATAACCCAGATAGATAGTAAGAAAGTCATAATTGCGAAAATATAATTATGATTTTGATTCTTGATTGATGAATAAAGAATTAAACCACCAATAGCGATGGAAATTAAAGCCATCACTAGATTGATTACTGTAGAATGTCTCTTAACTTTTATGACATACATATTACAGTATTTTAAAACTTTATAATCATATGTAGTTTCTACTTCCACGATTGGTTCCATCGGAGGTAGTTCTTCTGTCTTTTCTTCTTCAGTTTTTGCGGAATCAAGGTCTAGACTTTCTTCAGATTCAAGTTCTAAACTTTCTTCAGTTTCTTTCTTTTCCTCGTTTTCGACATTTTCTTCTATTTCTTGTTTTTCTTCGAGGTTTTCATTTTCTTCTAATACTTTATTTTCATTTAGGTCGTTCATTACGATTCCTCCTTAATATCTATATAATTATACCAAAAAAATGAAGAAAAATAAATATCATATTTCATTTTATCGTGATTTGGGCTATAATATTTAGGTAATAAAAACTATAAATAACAATTGGAGGAAGAAAAAATGGGTAAAAAAGTCTTTATTAGTGTCGATATTGAAGGCATCAACGGCATTGTGAACTGGGATGAAACTGAACCAGAATATGCTCGCTATGCGGAATTCAAAGCGGAATTACAAAAAGAAGTAAATGCGGCATGTAATGGCGCAATCAAAGCCGGAGCCACTGAAATATTAATCAAAGATGCTCATGACACTGCTCGTAATTTAAATATTACTGATTTACCAGAATGTGCTAAACTCTTAAGAGGCTGGGAAGGTGGCATCGCTAGTATGATGGCTGGCCTTGATAAATCATTTGATGCAGTAATGTATGTTGGTTACCATAGTCCATCTCGTTCTGATGGCAATTCATTATCACATACAATGAATACTAGTCGTATTCATCATGTAAAGATCAATGGTGAAATCGCCTCAGAATTTTATATCAATTCACTTTATGCTTCATACTTAGGTGTTCCTGTTGCTTTCTTGAGCGGTGATGAAAATCTAACTAAACTTGTAAAAGAAGAAAACAAGAACATTACAACTGTTGCCTCAAAAACTGGATATCATGCGGCTGTTCTTTCTAAGAACCCTAAAGTAACATGGCGTGAAATTGAAGAGGGTGCAGAAAAAGGACTTAAATCATGCACAAAAGATAATATCGTAAAACTTCCAAAAGAATTCGATATTGAAATTGAATATGTAAAACCAACAATTGCCTATAGCGCATCATTCTTCCCTGGATGTAAATTAATTAATTCTGATACTGTTAGTTTCCATGCCACTAATTTCTATGATGTACTAGTAATGTTTAAATTTATTTTATAAAATAAAAAAGGTCTACAAAATATTGAAATGTAGACCTATTTTTTTATTTAATTTCCATAATTTCAAATACACGTTCTTTGATTGTACGAATAGTTCTTCTTACTAAATTGATACTTTCAAATAATGATGCCAGAATAATTGGGATATAAGGATTTTCATTCATAACACCAGCTTCGATTGTTCTTGAAACTGTTAAGTCATTTCCAACAATATAGAATGAAACTTGTTTTACAAAATCAAATAGTAAATCTTCTGGTGTTACGTTAACATCTTGAACATTAGGGAAACTAATTTTCCCTTTTTTAGTGATTTCTTTTAAATCACTCATACATCTTGAGAAATTAATCATCAAGTTCTTAATCGCCGCTGATAGATTCATAAAACAATCTAAGTTATTACCAGTTGTGTAATAATTCTTTGATATTACATATTTCTCAGTTGTACATTCATTTAAGTTATTTACATATACTTGAAGATAACGATCTTTCTTCTCACTTTCAAGATCAACTGATTCACCATAACTAAATTCGCATAACGCTGACATCGCTTTATCAACACGTTTAGTGTCTCTTTGTAATATTTCTACAACACTCATTAGTTGTAAATATGTTTCATTGTCTTTAGAAAGATGGGCCTTTTCGAGTTGAGCTGTTATCGCATTGAATGTCTTCTTGTTTTCGGCGATTAGTTTCTTAGTTAATTTAATCGAAGATATACGTCCAGCAAGAACTGTAGATTCTTTGATGTTTTGGAACATATTAACATCTTTGATTGTTACGATATCGTATTTACCTTTGGCTGAACCTAACATTTCATTCGCTCTATTACAAATAACTTCACTAGCGTTTAAATCCATACCATAGCCATAACCATCTTGTAAGCTATCCGTGATGAACTGACCATGAAGACGTCCATTCAAGATTTCATCACAACTAAGCATAATCGCTTCTGCTTTATTGCTTTCTAAAAATCCCATATCAGCGTTAGTCTTCGCATTTACTTTTTTAATTATCGCTAGAGCTTTAATCATTTGTCTTGATAAGCCATGTTTAGTTATTTGAAAAGCGTCTTTTGAACGCACTGTACCTATACCATAATATGCCTCTTGTGGAATATTAACTTCACCTAATGCATCTCTTTCAACTCGGTATCTCATATTATCATCTTCTTTCTTTATTTGTTTCTTGGATTAGTTAACTCTTTTTGATTGATTACTAGTAAATTATCAAATTCATCATAGAAATGTTTATAAGAAATTGCCTTAAAACCGAAACTAATATTTTCAGGTTTTATTTCCATGATTTCACTTTCATTCATATATTTTAAGATGCCTTCTAAATCTGGGTAGAAAACAACTACTTTATAAATAGTTCTATTTAAATCATTATTCTTATAATCAAAATTCAAAAAGGGAACTAATTCTGTTAGATATCGCTTTTGCGAATATCCTTTTCCTTTTCTCTTTCCGCCAAAACGGAGACACCATGTCGTTTTACTATTGATGGTAACAGTTGAATTAACCGGAACCCGGGCAAACGCTAGAAACATGGTGAAATTGTCACTCGTAATAACAATATCATATCTCTTGTCTTTTGATTTTTGATAGAAATAACCATTTTTCTCACAAAACTCTTCTATCTCATCATAAGCAAGATTCTCTTTCATTTTATTAATGATTATTGTGACAATAAAATATAACAAAATAATTCCAAAAATAATAATTATATAATAGAATAATTCCATTCTTTTATCCTTTAATAATCATTATTTCTTCCGCAACCTTGAAGAATAATTCTTGAGTTGTATTTATTTCCGTCTTATAAGGAACACATGAAGAAACAGTTTCGTTTAATTTTTCGAATAGTTCTTCATCCCAGTCTTTCTTATTTGAAATAATATCTTCAATATCGGTTAAGACTTTCTTTAAAGTCTTTTCTCTTTCTTTAGTAAGATATTCTTTTTCATTTAATGCTTCCACAAAGTCATCAATATAAAGTGATAAGTTGATTAAAGCATCATATTTCTTTAAAAGGAAATAATCTTTATTCAAATAATGATTGAAATAAATCTTTACCTGTTCTAGTTCACTATGGAAATAACTAAAACCAACTTCAAAAATATCTTCAAAATCAGCCATACTTTCATGATCTTTATACTTTTCGTAGTTAGCCGTAATGAAGTCTAGAGAATAGATTACATCTTGAAATCTTTCATATGTAATATAATGATTGTTTTTAAGATTATCTAATAATTCAAAATTATCACGACAATAATGTTTATAGTCACTTGAGGCAATCATTATTTATTCCTCTTCGCAAGTTTTGCTTGTTTACGTAATTCTTTTTGTTCCTGTAAATAAGCTTTATCTTTGATCTTTAATGGTAATCTTCCTTTGTCATCTGGTTTTAGATATGTCTTCATTAGGTTACGAGTAGATTCGATAGATCCTTCAATAAGACCAGATTTCGCAACCGTAAAGGCTTCATCATTTCCTAAGAAAATATAAAAAGCATCATTGACTTCAATTACTTTTGTAATGTTTACCCAGTTGATAACCATCTTTCCACCTTTAGTTGTTTCTTGTCGAATTACCTTTTCTTTGGAAAATTCACATACTTCAATTGTGCCATTACGACGTTTGTAATCCCGACGAGCAGACATATGAATATTGATGAATGTGTAACTAGGCACGAAGACAATACCAAGGACTGCGATAACCCACATCAGGTAATATGTCGATGTGCTTTCTTCATTTTTAAATCCCCCGCTTACAAGCATAAATAAAGCAAGTAAACCAAAAACAGTAAAGAAATACATGAAAAATGAATTTCTTAACATATAATATCGATAAAAACCTAGACTTATTTTTTTATCAAATTCATTCTTATAAACATTCTTTTGTAAAGCCATTTTATACCTCACTTAATACCTATAAGATTATATCATAGCCTTTTTAAAAAATCAACATGTAAAACGCTTACATTTAAGGTTTTTTAAAAAGTTAAAAATAAAACTAGAATCTATATAAAATTAGATTCTAGTTTAGTTTATTTATTTTTATTTAATTTTTGTACCGACAGGAACGATATCAGGAACGAAGATCACTTGACATCCGCAGGCATTGTTTGTGGCAGCGAGCAACATTCCTTCGCTTGTAACACCAGTGATACGAGTTGGTTTTAAGTTCGCTACTACGATAATCTTCTTTCCAACTAATTCTTCTGGTTTATAGTCATGACGAATTGATGAAACGATTACTCGTTCTTTTAATCCATCATTAAGAGTTAATTTCAAACAGTTGGCACTCTTTCTGATTTCTTGAGCTTTTACGATTTCACATACTCTTAAATCAAGTTTACCAAAATCATCAATAGTGATTTCTTCTTTAACTGGTTCTACTGGATCTGGTTCACCATAAACTTTCTCGATTACTTCTTCCACAACTTCTTCTTTCTTAAGTTCTTCTTCAGTTGCTGGATAAGAGAAATCAAGAAGTCTTAAGTAATCTTCTTTATTAATCGCAAATAAGAATAGATATAGACGAGGTCCTTTTTCTTTGTTTATTAATAGTTTATAAACATTCTTAAAGTATGCACCTTGTAAAGTCTTTAGTTCTTTTGATTCATCACTGATATTACGAACACGTTTTGGAATAGCATATAATTCAGTTTGAAGTTCATCAAGAGTATATCCATCTTTTGATAAGTAATCATATAATTCTTTAATTTCTTCTTTTTCTAAATCATTAAGGGTATTATATACTTCCCAGTTTCGTTTCTTAAGAAGATGATTAGTGTTTTCTGGAGCGCATTCTTCTAACCAGAATTTTGCGCGCTCAACACGGTCACGGAAATCTTCATACTTATATGGAGTTCCAATCTTTTCAAAAACAACTTCCAACATCTTTGGATTGAAATCAACAACTGAACCTAGTTGAACTAAAAGTCCCATTGGAACAGTTGTAACACTTCTGTTTGGAACTTCGGTATAATACATTATATCACGAGTGTATTCATCAGCTTCACCTGATTTAACAGCATCATACATTTTATCAAATTCAAAGTATTGACGTAATATACCTTCATCAAAACAGAAATCAAAAGCTTTAGTTGGTTCTGTCTTTGAATATAACCATAATAATATTTCAGGTTGATATAATTTTAATAATGTATCAGGAGTTAAGTTTAAACCACTTGATCCACTCATCTTTCCAGTTGTGCCACGAATACCAATAAATTCATAGCCTTGGAAAATAGGAGGTTCAAAACCAAATACTTTTCTTGCGATATCTTTTGATGTATCATAACTGCCATTGATTGAAGCATGGTCTTTTCCACCTGGTTCAAAATCAACATGTTCATGAAGCCATCTCATTGGCCAGTCAATCTTCCAAGCTAGTTTGCAGTTAAAGTCCTTAGTGAAATCAAATTCACCAACGTGTCCGCACTTACATACATAATGAGCATGTGTGCAGTCTTCACTTAAACTAGTAATAGTAGTTGTATCTTTGTGGCAACAAGGACAGTAAATACTAACTGGATAATAAGCTTCACGTTCACCTTCCTCTGCATCTTGAGTACGGTGACTATCTAAGATATCAAAGATTTCTCCACGGTGACGAAGGGCATGTAAAATATGTTCAGTATAAGCACCACTACGATACATTTCAGCTTGGTGACGATAATCCATTTCAATACCGAACTTCTTAATTGATTCTTCAAATTCACGTTCAAAGTATTCAGCGTATGTCTTGGCATCACTATCCTTGAATGGATTAGGTACATCAACATATGGGAAGCCAATATATTTTTCCATATCACTATCAACTTTAGAAACATTTACTGGAATCTTTCTTAGTCTATCAAGTTCATCCCAACTAAATAAGAAACGAGCTTTCTTACCTAATTTGATTAAAGCTTTATATACAAAGAATGATGTTGCGACATCTCTAAAATTACCAATGTGAATAGATCCAGATGGACTAATACCAGCTGCGCATACATATTCTTCTTTATTCGGATTCTTTTCAATTATCTTTCTTGCAATAACTTCTGCCCAATGCATAGTACACCTCTTTAGTTATAATTTTTACTTTATGTATTTTACCATAAATAGCCTTTTTTTGCAAGAAAATAAAATCTTTTCAAAAAAACAGTTGCAAATTTTCAAAAAATAGTGTATAATAATTAAGCATTCGTGGAAAGGTAGCGAAGTGGCTAAACGCGGTGGACTGTAAATCCACTCTCTCCGAGTTCGGTGGTTCGAATCCACTCCTTTCCACCATTTCTTATTTTAGGGCTTTAGCCAAGCGGTAAGGCAACGGACTTTGACTCCGTCATTCACTAGTTCGAATCTAGTAAGCCCTGCCATTTAAAATCAACTATGAAGCTTGGCTGTCATAGTTTTTTTATTTTATATAGAGCTGTAGCCAAGCGGCTAAGGCAGATGGCTCTGACCCATCCATTCACAGGTTCGAATCCTGTCAGCTCTGCCATATTCAAAACAAGGACTTAGATAAATATCTAAGTCTTTTTTATATTATTCCTTTTAATATCATCTCTTTAGTTATATCAAAAAGTTTCACAATCACAAATCTTTTCTTTCCTATCGCATTAAATGAATTATCTATTACATATGAAGTATTATCAATAAATATATATCTACCATGAATATTATCATTCTTTATTATTCTTATGTTTTCTTTTATTTTTTCTTTATTAAGGTATGAATTAGTTGATGTAATAATAGTAATATTTACATTTGTAATATTTACATTTATATCATCTAATAGTGTTAATAAAAAACTATCGGCATAATAATCAGTAATTGTAATATCAGTTTTCGCTAAATGAAATAATCTTTTTAAAAACTTAATAGGTTCTATTATATCTCCTTCGTATATTAGTTTATTATTATCTTGATAAACTATATCTCTAATATCATTTACTTTGTTTTCTATTTCTTTATATTTAGATTGTAAATCTAATATATTAGAAGTACAAGATAAACATCTTTCTTCATTAATTACAGATCCTTTTAGTAAGAACTCTTTTAATATTGAAGAAGCCCATCTTCTAAAGAGAATGCCTCGTTTAGACTTAATTCGATAACCAATGGATATTATTAATTCCAAATCATACAAAAATATAGGTTTATCCGAAAAAGGAATTTGCATTTTTTGCAAATTGCTTTCATCGCACTCCTTTTCTTTTAAAATATTATTAATATGTCTCGAGATAACAGAAATATCTCTACCATATAAAGCAGCTATTTGTTGCTGTGTTAGCCATACTGTATCTTCATCTGGTGATACCTTCACATCTAAACTAAAGTCTCCATCTTCAAATTTTATCAAATCATAGTGTTTTTCATTATTAATTATCATAATATTACTCCTTTTTATCAAATTAAAAAAAGCCTGACTTTGTTTACACAAAATCAGGCATTTGTTTTCATATTAAGTTGTTTAAAAATAGATTCCCTTCCCATCTTTTTTCTCAACTTTCTACATATTTATTCTATCATATCATAATGATATTATCAATCTTTATCCTTGATTTTTATCATATTATTTATTATACTATTGTCAAATAACTAAAAAGGAGATATGAACATGAAAAAAGCTATTCCTACTATTATTGCTGTTATTTGCATTATAGGTCTTTGTATTGTGACATTAGCACTTTCTGGCTTCACTTTATCAGAAACACAAATGAAGACATTAAATGTTTTAATAATAGTTTGTCTTAGTAGTATTCTCTATTGTTTCGTGGTTGGAGAGATTGCTAACAACAACTCACAAATGGATAAGTTATGGAGTATCCTACCAATTGCTTACACGTGGATAATTGCGGCATATGGTGGATTTAAACTCCGTCTTGTTATATATGCACTAATTGTGACTTTATGGGGAATTAGATTAACTTTTAACTTTGGAAGAAAAGGAGCCTATAGTATTAAATTCTGGACTGGTAAAGAAGATTACCGCTGGGAAGTACTTAGAAAAAAGAAATTACTATCTAATCGTTTTACTTGGGCATTATTCGATTTATTCTTTATCTGTTTCTATCAAAATGCATTAGTCCTTGCCATCACATTACCAATGTTAGGGGCAATGGAATCTACTGTAGCGTTCAACTTTATCGATATCATTGCGATTGCCTTATCACTTCTATTCCTAGCTATTGAGACAATTGCTGATGAAGAACAGTGGGTTTTCCAACAAACTAAGAAAAAGTTGTTATCAGAAAATGCGAATCTTGCGGAGATAAGTGAACCATATAACCTTGGATTCAATACTACTGGGTTATGGGCATATATGCGTCACCCTAACTATCTTGGCGAACAAGCAATTTGGGTTTCATTATATGTATTCTTGATTGCCGCAAAAGAAGGAACATATGGAGTATTCCACTGGACACTAATTGGTCCATTATTATTAATCCTCTTGTTCTTAGGAAGTTCTGCTTTTGGAGAATCAATTTCTCAAAAGAAATATCCTAAATATCAAAGTTATCAAGATCAAGTATTTAAGTATTTACCAATTCATAAATATGATAATACAAAATAAAGAGCTTTATAAGCTCTTTTTTGTTATTACAAACAAAATCAATTTGTATATACTAAAAAATGACAATATGTGATAAAATATTTGTAATGATTGAAAGGAATAATATGGAAAAGAAAATATTACAGGATTATTTATATAAATCAATTGCCTTAAATGAAGAAGTGAAAGTTTATGTCGTTCGTTCTACTAACCTTACCAATGAGGCAATTCGTCGTCATGACATCTGGCCAAGTGCCGCAAGTGTCCTTGGCAAGACAATGACAATAGCTTTGATGATTGGTGGCACAATGAAGTTAGATGAAGCCGTTACCGTGAAACTAAATGGAAATGGTCCAGTCGGTTATGTTTGTGCAGATGCTGATACATATGGACATGTGCGTGGTTATGTTCAAAATCCTCATGTTAATTTCACCAATCGTACTGGCTTAGATGAAGTCAATACTCTTGGTTATAATGGCTTTATTGATGTCATTAAAGATTTAAAGTTAGAAAACCTCTTCTCTTCCACAATCGAGATGGGAACTGGCGACCTCGCCAAAGACTTCACTTATTACTTTGCAAAATCAGAACAGACTCCATCCGCAATTTTACTTGGTTCAAAGTTTGATTGTGATAACTCTTGTCTGGTTTGTGGTGGTGTATTAATACAGTTACTACCTAACGCTAGTGAAAGTACGATATCTTTCATTGAAGAAAGATTAAAAACTCTAAAAGAATTCTCTTCTATTCTTCTCGAACACGATGATTTAGAAGACATTATGAAGTTACTATTTGATAACAATTATGAAATACTTGATAAGGTACCAGTCGAGTTTAAGTGCTTTTGTAA
>JAEEGL017216389.1_pt1 | contig 11384 bp, 15 predicted proteins | sample 9134231 | NCBI WGS metagenome assembly JAEEGL01 (sample SAMN16246548, study PRJNA631951) | gut metagenome | biome: gut microbiome; feature: rumen; material: fiber-attached | host: Bos | place: Iran: Karaj | collected 2018-10
CAGCTGAGCTTCGTCGGTGTCGATCCCGGCGAAGGGGCAGCCGTAGAGGGCGTTGGCGTACAGGGGGACGATCCCGTTGCCCGTGCCCAGGTCCACGGCCCGTTCCTGCCGTTTCGCCCGCAAAAAATGGACGAGGCGCACCGGGTCCTCCGTGAAGCGGCCCAGCGATCCGTCCTGATAGATGCCGTATTCCTCGAATTGCAGGCTTTCCCAGCGCATGGTCAGTATTGCCCGATGACGCCCAGGGTGACGCCGGTATAGTAATGTAGGAGGATGGTCTTGTAGTCCGCCCCGTCGGCGGCCATGCCGTTGGCCCCCGCCTGGCTCATGCCCACGCCGTGGCCGAAGCCCTTGGTATGGAAGACGACCTCGTCCTTAGTGACCTCCACGGTGAACATGGCGCTGTCCAAGCCGAACAGCTTCCGGGCCGTCCGGCCGGTGATCACGTCCTCGTTCAATTGGAGCTTCTCCAGCCGGCCGCTGGGATAGAGGGACAGGACCTTCAGCTGTTCCTCCAGCTTCTCCTCCTCCATGTTGGCGTTGGGACGGGCGCCGTTGACCTTCTCGACGAAGGTCCCCCGGTGATATCTGACCTCCCCGGTCTGGCGGCTGCCGATCTCATGGGGGCTCTCCACGGAGCGCAGATAGGGGAAGTTGCTGCCGTATACGTTTTGACTGTCCTCGGTCCACCCGCCGGAGGCGGCGTGATACATGGCGTTGATGGGCTTGCCGTTGTACAGCAGGACCTCCCCCGCCGTGTCCATGACCGCCTTGGCGATGACGGAATACTTATAGGTATACTTGTCGCCCCAGGACTTGCGGAGCTTGGCGTCGGACCGATAGGTCTGGCAGCAGCTGCTGGAGGTGCACACGTCCGCGCTGGGGTTGGTCTTGCATCCGCCGTGTCGGATGGAGTACATGGTATAGGTCCGGCTGGCCACCGCCTGGGCCTTCAGGGCCTCCATGGGGTAGCCTGCCCCCACCTCTCCGGCCACCACGCCCAGGATGTACTCCTCCAGGAGCATGTCCCGCACCTCGCCCTGGTCCTGGAAAAAGACCTTCACATAGGTGCTGTGGACCTTGGTGAAGTCGATATCCACGGGAAGGGGCGACCAAGTGGGCGCGGCGATGATGGGCTCCGGAGTCTCCGCCGTCGCCAGGGCATCCCCTTCGGGCAGAGCGCAGGCCCGGACGACCCCAACCGCCAGCAGCACCAGGGCCACCAGCAGGGCCGTAAGCCCCATCAAAATGGGCCAGTGGACGGTATAGACCGCCTCTTTTTTGCGCGAGCGCTTTTTCTTCTTGGTACTCATGGTATCATTATATGCGTGTATCGTTGCGGAATAAAGAGATATTTAGCGAACAAGCGGTAAATTTTCTTCCTTTTTCTGTCCCATAACCCGCCTTGCAACTTGTTTTTTCCTATGCTATACTTCCCTATATGAACATACATTTTTCACCCGAGGCCCAGAAAAGGGAACAAACCCCGGTCGATAACCTGTTTTTCAGCGAATACATGCCCGACGCCGACGGCGAGGCCGTGAAGGTGTACCTCTACGGGCTCATGCAGTGCCGCTACCCCTCCATGGGGGACGTGTCCATCCCGGAAGCCCTGCGCCTGCCGGAGGGGACGGTCCGCACCGCCTTCGTCTACTGGCAGAGCAAGGGCCTGGTCCGCATTTTGAAGGACGATCCCATGGAGGTGGAGTACCTCACCGTGGAACAGCCCGCCCTGACCACGGCGGTGCCGCTGAAGTATCAGTCCTTCATCCGCGCCCTCAACGAGCTCACGGCGCCCCGCCGCTTCAACATGAACGAGCTGGGCCACATCTACGACTGCATCGAGACCTTCCATCTGGAGGAGAAGACGGTGCTGGAGCTGGTGAGCCACTGCATGGAGGAGAAGGGCCGGAACGTGCGGATCCAGTACATCCTCACCGTGGCCAAGAGCTGGGCCGACGCGGGCATCGTGACCTACGACCAGGCTCGGACCTACATCGCCAACGCCACGGTCCGCAAGCACGGGGCCACCGCCGTGCTGCGCCGCTGGAACAAGCGCCGCCCGCCCACGCTGGACGAGATGGCCATGTACGACCGGTGGGTCAGCGAATGGGGCTTCGACGACGAGGCCATCCTGGCCGTCTGTCCCCGGCTCACCAACACATCGAGCCCCTCCTTCGAAGCTCTGGGGGACCGGCTTCGGGAGCTGCACGAACAGGGCAAGGTGAAGGCGGCGGACATCCAGGCGGACACGGCCGCTATCAGCGACGAGCGGGAGTTCGCCCGCATGGTCTTCGCCCGCATGGGCAAGGTGTCCACCCCCAGCAAGGACGACGTGCGGCAGCTGGCCGTGTTCCTGGACGGACCCGATGGCCTGCCCCGGGAGGTGGTGTTGCTGGCCGCCGAGGAGTGTGCCGACGCGGAGCGGCCCTTCGGGAAGCTGAAGACCATATTGAAGGACTGGACGGAGCGGCACATCCGCACCGTGGCGGAGGCCCAAAAGGCGCTGGCGGAGCGGTCCAGCGCCGCCTATCCCGAAAGAAGCCGCCGAAAGCGGCGTGACTCCTTCCAGAACTATGCCGAGATCGGCGTTACCCCTGTGAATCTTGACGATATCGCCCTTACATTGGATGACGAGCTATGAAAACAGATTTTGAAGCCTATTATGCGGATCTGCGTCGCCGGGCTGTCCGCCAGCTGGAAGCACGGCAGCAGGAATGTGCGGCTTTGGACCCGGCCTTCGCCGCATTGCGGCAGAAGCGCAGCCGGGTGTTCTCCATGCCCGCTCAGGGGGCAAAGCTGACGCTGGCCACTATTCGTATGGAGGAGGAAGCGCTGCTGAAGCGATACGGCCTGCCGAAAGATTATCTGCAGCCTGTCTATGCTTGCCCGCTCTGCAAGGACACGGGCCTGCTGGGGGACCCGATCCGAAAGAAATGCGCCTGCCGATTGAAGCTGGAACAGCAGGAACGGGTGGAAGCTGGCCGCATCAACGAACGGGAGACTTTCGAACATTTCCGGGAGGACATCTATCCCGATGAAGCATCTCTAAAGGAAGGAAAAACCATCTGTATCCTTTGTCAGAGATATGCCGACGCCCTTCCCGCCCCCAAGTCGCCTCAGCTGTATCTGTTTGGACAAGCGGGCCAGGGCAAAAGCTTCATGGGCAACGCCATTGCCTCTCGCGCCATCGAACGCGGCATCGATACGCTCCGGCTCACCGCCTATCGGATGACGGAGGAGGTCATGGAAGGCTTCTCCACAAACTCCTCTCCCCTGTTGCGGTATATAAAAGTCCCGCTGCTGGTGCTGGACGATCTCGGCACGGAGGCCATGATCCCCAACGTGACGAGAGAAACCCTGTTCGCCATCGCCGATCAGCGCAACACCAGTCGATTGGCCACCGTCTATATTTCGAATTTGAACGCCAATGAACTGACCGAACGATACGGAGATCGCATCGCATCTCGCATCACGGATACCTCCATCACGAAATCTATCCGTTTCAGCGGAAAAAGCCTGCGAGGCGTCAAGGAGAAGAATCGCTGATGCTGTACCTGATTGCCACACCCATCGGGAATCTGGGGGACATCACCTGCCGGGCTGTGGAGACGCTGCAGGGCTGCGACGAGGTATGGTGTGAGGACACCCGGCAGACCGCCAAGCTCCTCAACCACCTGAACGTCAAAAAGCCCCTGGTGAGCTGCCACGAGTATACCCAGAAGGAGAAGGCGCCCCTGCTTGTGGAAAAGCTGAGGGGCGGGCTGGACGTCGCCTACGTGTCCGACGCGGGCATGCCGGGCATCTCCGACCCCGGGGCCGTGCTGGTCCAAGCGTGTATCGAAGCGGGGCTCCCCTACACCGTCCTCCCCGGCCCCTCGGCGGTGCTGACGGCGGCGGTGCTCTCGGGGCTGCCCCTCGACCGGTTCACCTTCTTCGGCTTCCTCCCCCGGGAGGGCGCGGCCCGCAAGAAGGCCCTGGCGGATCTGGCCGCCTGCGGCTGTACGGCCATCCTCTACGAAAGCCCCCATCGGGTGAAGGACACCCTCCAAGACGTGCTGGGCGCAGCCGGGGACTGTCCCTGCGCCCTGGTGCGGGAGCTGACCAAGGTCCACGAGAGCTGCCGGCGGGGCCTGATCTCGGAGGTCCTCGCCGCCCTGCCGGAGGAAGTGAAGGGCGAATGCGTGCTGCTGTTCAGCATCCCGCCTAAGGCCCAGGAAGCCCCTTCGGAGGCGGAGCTGGACGAGCTGCTGCTGCGGCTCATGGACCATATGAGCCTCAAGGACGCGGCTCGGGAGGCCAGCGAAGCGTTGAAGCTCCCCCGAAAGCAGGTCTATGCCCGGGCTTTGGAACTGAAAAAATAGCAAGTGAAAAGCCTGCCGGAATTATCCGGCAGGCTTTTTTTGTTTTTGGTCACATCACGTAGTCCGCTACGTTGACGACCTTCAGGTTGGGGTTCAGGTGGAGGCTACCGGTCACCATGTCCAGGACGCCCTCCTCGTCTCCCCCGCCGCCGATCATGGCCACGCCCTTCGACACGGCGGTGATGGCGGACTCCTGCTCCTCGGTGCAGAAGACCTTGGCGCAATCGGAGATGGACAGCCGCTCCAGTATCAGCTCCGGCGATACGTCCTTGGCGATGCGCACCATGGCGCAGTCCGTCACCTGGACCCCGTCCGGATACTTCTCCAGCAGCGCCTTGTCCACGGCGGCCCGGACCATGTCCTCGATGACCTTGCCGTAGGGCTTCTGGACGGCCAGCTCGTCGTAGGTCGCGTCGATCTCCTCGAAGGCGTCCACCAGATCCTGGGGGATCTTCACCTGGCCGTTCACGTACAGGTACTGGATCTGGGGGATCACGTCGGCGGCCTCCGGCTTCACGATCAAATCCCCGTTGATGTAGAGTTTGGTGCCGTGCTTCTTCAAAAAGCGCTTGTCCAACACAGCGTAGCCGTTGGCGAACTTGGTGCCGTCGGGGACGACGAGGATCTCCGTGTCCTCCGTCAGCAGTGGCGTCACCGCCTCCGCCAGGGATTCCGCGAGGATGGCCTGCCGGCTGGCGAACCGGACGCCCTTTTCCGCCAGTTTTCCCACGTTCAGATCGGCGTCCGTGAACACCAGCCGCCGGGAGGCCCAGTAGAGGGCGTTCTCCTTGATCCGCAGGGCGAAGGTCCTGTCGACGACGGCGTTCCGCCTCAATAGGATGGCCCCGTCGGGATAGGTGTTGGTGGAGCCGTTGACGCTCAAGTTGCTGAGCTTTCCCGCCATACTTTCGGGCAGGAGCACGGAGCCGTTCACCTGGATGCTGAAATAGGCCTGAGCCGCCTCCAGGGCGTCTTCGCCGATGGTCAGGGAGCCGTTGACCATGAGGATGGTCGTCTCCCCCTCCTTGGGCGCGCCGTCGCCGGTGAGGCGGTGGGCCCCATTCTGCTGGTTGACCCGCACGTTCTCCCCCTCGGGGACCTCCATCACGTCCGCCGCGTTCAAGATCACGTTGTACCGGTTCACCAGCTCCTTGGTGCGGGCCGTCACCAGCACCGTGGCGGCGTTCACCACGATCTGCTCGTAGGCCTGCAGCGTCTCCTCGCTCACCTTGCGCATATCGCACACGGCGCAGTTCACGATCATCTTTTTCATGGGTCTCTCCTCCTCGGCGGTGTTATTTCAGCTTGAAAAAGTCCATGGGTAACAGGGTGTATTCCGGGAACCGTTCGAAGGTCGGTCGGTTCTCCTGCCGGTCCGGAATGGACGGGCGATAGGGCTTGCGCCGGGTGTCGGCGGATCTTGCATGCTTCATAGGCTCATCTCCTTTTTCAACGATAGTCTGGCGCGAAGGAGCCGGGTGCGGACGGTGGCGGGGGGCATGTCGAACATCTCTCCCAGCTCCACGGCGCTGTACCCCTCCAGATACCGGAGGCGAAAGAGGGTCCTGTCCTCCGGCGGGAGCCTGAGAAGCAGCAGCTCCGTCTCCGCCCGGGAGAAGCCGGCCTCGGCCTGTTCCTCCTCGTCCAGGAGCAGTCTCTCCTTTTTCTGCAGCAGCGCGCTGCGGCGCACATGGTCCAGAAAGAGGTTCTTGGCCGTCCTGTAGAGCCAGGATCGCTGCTGCTCCGGTGAGTAGCCCTCCATGACCTCCTCCCGCTCCAGGGCCTTCACAAAGGTCTCCTGGACCAGGTCGAACGCCATGTCGCCGCTGCGGCAGAGCTGCAAGCAATAGCGTCTCAGCTCCTCGAAATGGCGTTCATACAGGTCCTGGATCATGTTCTCTCGTCCTTTCCCTTCGCGTTACATCTATATAACGAACCAAAGCGGCGAAGCGTTTCAAGGAAATGAAAAGAGCTGAGTTTTTTTCTCAGCTCTTATATACTCACAGGGAGGCGATGCTGGCCACGATGGTGAAGAGGATGCCGATGACCATGAGCAGCGCCATGATGATACACATCCAACGAACGAACCGGCTGTGCATGCTGGCTCCTTATTTGGCAGGATCGAAGGATTGGACAGCCTCGTCGTCGATGACGATGCTGGCCTTCTGCCGCCAGGCGTCCACCTGCTCGCTGATGTATTCGCTCTCCTCCTGGCTCTTGAGGGTGCTGTCGACGACGGCCTTCACGTCCTCATAGGGCACCACGCCGGTGGTCCCCTCCACCCGCTTGACGATGTAATAGGTGGTGATGGCGTTCCCGTCGGAATCGGTCCCCTCCACCGTCACCATGATCACGTCGCCCACGGCGGCCTCGGCGGCCTGCTTATAGACCTCGGCGTTGAAAGCGCTGTCCGCCTCGCCGATGGCCTGGGGCTTGTCTCCCAGACCCTTGCCGACGGTGTTGTCATTGTCGTCGCTGGCGAAATAGGTCTCGAAGTCCTCGCCGCCCTGGATCTTGCTCAGGATATCCTTGGCCTTGATCCCGTCGGTCAGGGCGATCACGCGGACGAAGATGAAGTCCTCGGGGATGTAGAGATAGGGGATGTCGGTGTAGCCGTTGGCCACATAGGACTCCGTCATGGTGTAGGCGCCGTCCGTGTACGCATCCACGTAGTGCTCCTGCACGTACGCGGCGTAGATGTCCTTCAGCTCCCCATCGGTGACGTTCCGCTCCGCGGCCAGGTGCTCCTGGACCTTGTCGGCATAGGCCTCCGCCAGGGCGGAATGCTCGCTGCGCTTGAGGAAGGTCTTCTGATTGATGCCCATGTTGGAGAAGTAGTTGGCCAGCATGGAGGCGGCATAGGTCTCCGGATTCTGGGAACCGGAGGACTTGGCGCTCTCCAGGATCTGGTCCTTCAGGTTGGCCAGGGCGTCCTTGGCGGACTGAGCCACGGCGGACAGCTCCTCGTCGGTCAGGGTGATGCCCAGTTCCTTGCCCATCTGGATATACATCTCGCTGTCGATGAGGCTGTTGAGGATGCCCGTCTTCAGCTTGTGCATGCCTTCCTCGGTGGAAACGTCGTAGTATTCCCCGTAGCCGTAGTACATGGCGTACATGTTATAGGTGTCGATGTTGCTATAGTAATTGCTCAAGGCCATCGCATACTCGTTCTTGGTGATCTTGGCGCCGTTCACCGTGGCCACGGCCTTGTTGCGGGTGAAGTAGTTGTCGCCGAAGCTGTCCTTCCGCAGCAGCATGATGAGGCCGGCCACCAGAACGATGATCGCGAGGGCCACCGCAGCGATGAGCAGAATCTTCTTGGTTTGACGTTTCATGATTAGTTCCATCTCCTGTTTTTTCTAAACAATCCTGTGAATTATAGTATAAAAGGCTGCCCTTGTCAATTCAAAGGCGGCCCGTTCGTGGCTTTTTTCACGATTTTATTCCATTATTTCAGTCGAAGATAGGCCGCCATGCCTCCCGTGCGGCCCTCGCGCCGATAGGAATAGAGGTTCATGGTCTCCATGGTGCAGACGCCCATGATATAGACGTGCTCCGGCGCCACGCCCTGCTCCATGAACTGGCAGGCAGCCACCTGCCAGAGATCCACCGTGGGGTTGCCCCGCCCGTTGACGCCCCGAAGGGGGCAGACGGGAAAGGCGGCCTCGAAGTCCCGGCACACGTCCTCCCCCACCTCGAAGCACTTGGGGCAGATGGAAGGCCCTACGCCGCAGAGCATGTCCCCGGGGTCGGAGCCGTAGGCCTTTTTCATTTGGGCGATCACGTTCCCGCCGATGCGGCCCAAGGCGCCCCGCCAGCCCGCGTGGCAGAGGCCGACGGCCCTTTGCACCGGATCGAAAAAGTAGAAGGCCATGCAGTCGGCATGACCGGTGATCAGCGTGACTTCGGGATCGTTCGTGATGAGCCCGTCGCAGGGGGGCAGGCTCTCCCGGGTGAAGCCCCGGCCCCGATCCCGGCGGTCCACCTGCAGCACCGTGATCCCGTGCTCGTAGCTGTCCATGACCATGGAGTCCTCCGGGAATCCGGCCCCGCGGCTGAAGCGGCGAAAGTTCTCCATGACGTCGGCGCGCTCATCGTGGGTGAAGCTCAGGTTGAGCCCCGTGAAGGGCGGCTTGCTGACGCCGCCGATCCGGGCGGAGAAGCCGTGGTCGATCTCGGGACAGGCCGAAAAGGCAGGCAGGGTATAGACGCCCACGCCTCCCTGCTCCCGGTAGGCGTGCCCCACCTGTATGCGGCTGTATGCTTCTGTAAAGGCTGTCCGGTCCATCACGCGCCGGCGGTCTCGTCCAGGAGCCGCTGCAGCTCCTCCATGAAGGTCTGGGTGTCCTTGAACTCCTTATAGACGGAGGCGAAGCGCACGTAGGCCACCTCGTCCACCGCCTTGAGCTGCTTCATGACCATCTCGCCCAGGGCGGCCGTGGAGATCTCGGAATCCAGGGAGTTGTTCACCTCCCGGACGATCCGTTCCACCATCTGGTTCTGCACGTCCGTGGAGATGGGCCGCTTCTCGCAGGCCTTGCGGATGCCCGTAGCGATCTTCTCCCGCTCGAAGAGCGCCCATCGGCCGTCCCGCTTGACCACCATGATGGGATTCTCCTCGATCCGCTCAAAGGTGGTGAACCGGCGTCCGCACTGGATGCACTCCCGGCGACGGCGGATGGCCGTGCTGTCCTCATTGGGACGGCTGTCCACGACCTTGCTCTCCATGCTGCCGCAGTAACGACACTTCATTGGCTTGTCCTCCGATGGCTAAATCATTACGAATAAAGTATAGCATTGTTTCCTCTGTGGATTCTGTAAACATGCTATTAACAATTCATGCCGGATACTCCCTGAGGTCCACCAAAATAACGTCCTCGCCGATCTTCTGTATGCGGCAAAAGGGGATGACGATGCCGTCCCGGGCCTTCAAAAGCCCTAGCATGCTCCTCTCCCCGGGCACGACGATGGAGAGGATCGTGCCCGTGCACAGATCCAACTCCAGATCCGTCACACAGCCCAGCCGTCCTCCGTCACATATGTTGATGACCTCCTTGCACTTCAGGTCCGAAAACGTGGTCCTCAGCTCCATAAGCGCCTCCTTCCTGCCTCAGTCTATGCGCCCCCGGCTCCTGTCAGAACTTGACGAACGAAGCTAAAACAGGTAAAATAGCGGTGCTGCGAAAAAACGGTGGAAAGGAGATGGGTTCTCTTGAAAAAGGCACTGGCGATCATGCTGCTTTTGGGCATGCTCCTGACGGGCTGCCAGGGTGCGCCCCAGGGAGAAGCCCTGGCGAGCGCTACGCCCGTCCCCGCCGCCGTTCCTGTCGAGACCCAGGCCGCGTCCCAGCTCATGATCTCGGCGGCGCCGGTCACCCCCTCCCCCACCGTGCCGCCAACGCCTTCTCCCACGCCTACCCCCTCCCCCACGCCCACGCCTACCCCCTCCCCCACGCCGGAGCCCACGCCCTTCACCCTGGTGTGGATGTCCGACACCCAGCACATCAGCCGGAACGAGCCGGAGGTGTTCAATCGGGTTCGGGACTGGATCTTGGAGAACCGGGAAAAGGAGAACATCCAGTTCGTGGCCCATACGGGCGACGTGGTGGACGGGTTCAGCGAACTCATGTTCACCAACGCCGCCAACGCCCTGGTCCCCATCTTCGAGGCCCTGCCGGGCATGGTGGTCAGCGGGAATCACGACGTGACCAAGGGCGGCAGCCAGTATTATTTCCAGAACCAGCCCTACGCCAAACTGGTCCAAAAGGAGGGCCAGACCTATCGGGACGGGGCGGCCTACGTGACCTTCCGCGCCTGTGACACCGATTTTTTGGTGTTCGGTCTGAACTACGGCGTCTCCTGCACCGCCTGGATGAACGAGGTCATCGGTCAGCATCCCGATCATGTGGTGATCGTCGTCATGCACAAATGTCTGCAGGAGGACGGCCGCTTCTTTACGGAGGCGAAGATGATCTATCAGGAAGTGATGCCCAAATGGCCCAACTTCCGGCTGATGCTGTGCGGCCACATGCGGGGCACCCGGACCCGCACCGACTGGTTCGACGACGACGGGGACGGCGAAAAGGAACGCTCCGTGACCACCATGATGTTCAACTATCAGGACGACCGGGTCAAGGGCCTGGGGTTCATTCGGCTCCTCCGTTTCGATCCCCTGACTCACAGCATCGACGTTTTGACCTACTCCCCCTGGTTCGATCAGTGGGGCTATCCCAAGGCCAAGGACGATGAGAACCATTTCACCCTGCTCAATGCTTGGTAAGGGCCTTGGACGATCTGCAAGCTGTCGCGATTGCGGCAGCTTTTTTCGTATCCGGCACGCCGTCCGAAAAAAGGTCATAGTATAGGGTATCTCACTGAAAGGGAGGTATGTTTTTACGATGCAGCAAAACTATCAAAGCGGCGACGCCTGCTGCTTCACGGGCCGGGGGCCGGGCACGGACCCCACGGTGGAAAACAACGTGGTCATGGCGGGCGAGGTGTCCAGCGACGGCAGCTGCGGCTTTTCCACAGGCGGCGGGTGCCCCCTGGCCACCGTGTATTTCCCCAACCAGACCTATCGGGCGGGCTACTGCCCCGGGGAGGCCCTGCAGAAGGGCACCCTGTTCCCCGAGCTGGTCTTCGAGCGCGTGATGCCGGAGGAGGTGTGAGCATGGATCAGGATCGTTTGGCTCTGCTGAAGCGGATCGGCGAGGCCAGGTTCACCTGCGTGGAACTGAACCTGTATTTGGATACCCATCCCGACGATATGGCCGCCCGGGCGGACTTCAACACCTACAGCGACAAGCTCCAGGCCCTGCTGGACACCTACACCAGCACCTACGGCCCCTTGATGAACTTCGGCCAGTGCGCCTTGGACACAGGGAGCTGGGTCCGGTCCCCCTGGCCCTGGGAAACGGTGTGATCGGGAAAGGAGAAAGCTATGTGGATCTATGAAAAACGACTCGAATACCCCGTCAACATCACGAAGCCGGACCTGAAGATGGCGAAGCTTCTGCTGGC
>JAEEGL011096362.1_pt1 | contig 11383 bp, 11 predicted proteins | sample 9134231 | NCBI WGS metagenome assembly JAEEGL01 (sample SAMN16246548, study PRJNA631951) | gut metagenome | biome: gut microbiome; feature: rumen; material: fiber-attached | host: Bos | place: Iran: Karaj | collected 2018-10
ACATTCTGCATATCATACTGCTCTTCATATCGTCGTCGTTTTTTTATTCCATTGAGTGTTCCCAACCGCCACGGGTGTCAATGCCGGTGGTATCGGCGAGCTGCTCCAGACGGGCCACTTCCTCGGCTGTCAGCACGATGTCGGCTGCTTCGGCAGCCTCAACAACGTGACGCTCCTTCGTGGCACCGATGAGGGGCGTTGCTTCTTTGGCGATGGCCCAGGCAATGCCAATCTGCGAACACGATGCACCGTACTTCCGTCCGATGGCGGTCATCTCGTCGGTCAGTGCCTCCAGCTGTGGCAGCACGGGGTTGTACTTCTTGCCGCGGTCGCTCTCGGCAGGCAGCGGGTTCTCCTTATTGTATTTACCTGACAGCGCGCCTTGCTCCAGCACCATGTAGGCCCAGAATTCGATGCCGTTCTCCCGACAGTAGTCGAGCACGCCGCCCTTCTCTGAGGAACGGTAGAGCAGCGAGAAGTGGTTCTGCACGGCTCTCACCTTGAAGCCGGCCTCGCCCAGAATCTCGTTGGCACGGCGAATCTCAGCAATGTTGTGGTTCGAAACGCCCACGCGCTTCACCTTTCCCGACTGCAACAGTGGAATCAATCCCGGTGTCCAGCGCTCCACGTCCATAGGGTTGTGAATCCAGTAGATGTCGATGTAGTCGCAACCCATGCGTTCGATGCTGGCATCGGCCATCTTTTCAACAGAGTTCTCGTAGATTTCGGCAATCTGCGGAGTGAACTTCGTCGAGATCTGTACGTCCTCACGCTGATAGTTCTTAGCCAGCTTGCCGAGAATCTTCTCCGACTCGCCCATGCCATAAGCCGTAGCCGTGTCCCACAGGCTCAGACCTGCCTTCATAGCCGCATCGAATACGGGCTTTAGGTTCTCAACGTCGGTCTTGCTGCCGAATACTTTGTCTCCTCCGAATGAGCCTGCGCCCCAAGCCCAGGTGCCTAATGCAATCTTAGTCATCATTCTTCAGTTTTATTTTGGTTTGATGGTGCAAAGATACGGCATTTCCGTGGATTTTTATTTGCACGATTTACTGATTTATCAACCTTTTTTACTGATGCTCAACTTTTTTCCGTATTTTTGCAAGCAGAAAGCATTTATAATACAAGAATGATGATGAAAAAGAATGTTTCGAAACCGTTAGAGGATCTTGATTTTCCAGATTTTGAACTTTCCCCGGTTTGGGTGTTTGCTTTGGATGAGGAAGATCATGAAGACCAAGATGAGACTTGGGTAAAGCCTTTGATGTCAACACGTAATCTTACTTCTGATTGGCATGAAGCGTATATACTCCTACATTCCAGCAATAATCGCCTTCCCGTGTTTGCTCGTATTGACATTGCGAGGCTCACCCTTGACGATATTTGGATGAAAGCCGACGATGGCACTCCTGTAGAACTGAAAAATACAGATATTGAACTCCCCATGCTACTCGTGTCAGACATTTCAATAGAAGGCAAGGAGAACGTCAGGTTTGTCGTCACGTCAGATCAAGAGAGTGCTATCATTCACGAGGAAGATAAAAAACTCTTCAAGAAAAAGACGTGGTTGCAAAGGTTATTCGGAAGATAAACCGATATGATGGATAAGATACTGAAGGTACACCGCGTCAACGACTACGCGCGCTACATCGGAGCGCCTGAGTTGCATCCGCTCGTCTCGGTGATTCATTACGACGAGCTGCAGCACTGCCGCCACTCGCTCAACAACTACGACGTCTTCGGCATGTTCATCGGCGACGAAACGCTCGAGGAACTCACTTACGGGCTGACCACCTACGACCTGCACCGCCATGCCCTGATGTGCGTGGCCCCTGGACAGATAGGCGGCAAGGCCGACACAGGCGAGGAGATACAGACCAAGGGCTGGGCGTTGCTCTTCGATCCCGAGCTGCTGCATGGCACCGACCTCGAACGTCGCGTGGCCTCCTACACCTATTTCTCCTATAACATCAACGAAGCACTCCACATGACCGACCGTCAGCGGCAGACCATCGTCACACTGCTGGAGGAGATACGCAGCGAAACGGCCAACAACGACGAGCACACCCGCCACATCTTGGTACATCGCATCGGATTGGTGTTGGAGTATGTCGCCCGATTCTACGAACAGCAGCTCTCTACGACGTCCAAAGACCATGCCGACCTGCTCACACGCTTCGAGAATCTGCTCGTGCGCTACTACCGTGAAAGTCTGCAGCGAGCTCACGGTCTGCCCACCGTTCGCTATTGTGCCCAGGAGTTGTTCTTGTCGCCCAATTACTTCGGCGATCTCATCCGCCAGCTGACGGGCGATACCGCCTCGAACATGATTCGGCGGTTCGTCATGCAGCGTGCCCAGGAGCTCCTCGTCAGTGGAATGCAGGTTACGGAAGTTGCCGAACAGCTTGGTTTCGACTACCCACAGCATTTCACACGCCAGTTCAAAAACCATTTTGGCATTACTCCTTCCGAGTTCATCAAAAAGCGGCCAATTTAAGCAACATAAACCTTTAACTTTTACTTGTACCTCTACAGCTAGACAAAGCATTGCTTTATACCTTATGTATCAATGCTTTATACGCTATGGAGCTATGCTTTGTAGGGGTATAAAGCTATGCTTTAGAGCATTAAAAGCGTTGCCCTATAAGCGACAAAGCAATGAGATGTAACCTCAATAGCGTTGCTCTGTCAGCTGAAAAGCCATCTTCTTTATTCAACAATGTACTGCTCTTTCATCAGCAAACCGCCACTTTTGTCGGGTGATGGGTCCGATGAGGGAAACAATGAGAACTCATTCCTTCTTGCCAGAAAGGGATTGCTTCGGTCTGATCACGAGCAGAATTGAGCGTGGTGATAGCGAAAAAACGAGAAAACATTTGGGAAAGCCACAAAAAATGCTTACTTTTGCAGCGTAAAGAGTTTACAAACTGATTTTTCAGGTTAACACAAAGACTACCCAGATGATGACAAAGCGAAAGAGAGTACTATTCATTGACCGCGACGGAACCCTTGTCAAGGAGCCTCTTGACGAGCAGGTCGATGACTTTAGCAAACTGACGTTCCAGGAAGGGGTGTTCCGCAATCTGGCTTTCATCTGTCAGCATACTGACTTCGAACTCGTCATGGTGACCAATCAGGACGGTCTCGGCACCGACTCGTTTCCTGAGGAGACGTTCTGGCCCGTTCACCAGTTCATCGTGAACACGCTGGCTGGCGAGGGCATCGTCTTCAAGGAGCAACTCATCGACCGCCATTTCCCTGCCGACAATGCGCCTACCCGCAAGCCCGGAACAGGCATGGTGAGGCACTATATGGAGTCGCCGGAGTACGACATGGCCGGTAGCTACGTCATCGGCGACCGCGAAACCGACGCCCAGCTGGCCCGCAACATGGGTTGCCGTGCGCTGATCCTTGGTCGAGACGGCATGACGTGGGATCGCATTGCCGAACAGCTGTATGCCGGTGAGCGCAAGGCGGAGGTGCATCGCGAAACACGTGAGACGCAGGTAAGCGTCAGCGTGAACCTCGACGGCTCGGGTCGTGCCGACATCTCGACGGGATTGGGTTTCTTCGACCACATGCTGGAGCAGATTGCCCACCATGGAGGCATGGACCTGAGCATCAACGTCATTGGCGACCTGCACGTGGACGAGCACCACACCATTGAGGATACGGCACTGGCGCTGGGCGAGTGTCTGCAGAAGGCATTGGGCAACAAGCGTGGCATAGAACGCTATGGCTTCACACTGCCCATGGACGACTGCCTCTGCACGGTGGCCCTGGACTTCGGTGGCCGTCCGTGGCTGGTGTGGCAGGCGACGTTCCAGCGCGAGTATGTGGGCGACATGCCTACGGAGATGTTCCGCCACTTCTTCAAGAGCCTGAGCGACAGTGCGCGGATGAACCTGCACATCATTGCCGAGGGTGACAACGAGCACCATAAGATAGAGGGCATCTTCAAGGCGTTGGCACGTAGCATCAAGATGGCCGTCCGCCGTGATATCTTCCACTACGAACTACCTTCGTCGAAAGGGGTCCTGTAATTGAGAATTGACAATTGAAAATTGATAAATATGATTACCCTTTGCGGTAGTATAATCCGTAAATCGTCAATCGTAAATCCGTTAATCGTAAATAATAACCATCCGTGTCATCGGGTTTCATCCGTGACATCCGTGGTCGCAAAATCCGTAAATCCGTAAATATCAACCGTGTTAAGAATAGCAGTACAATCGAAAGGACGCCTATATGAGCAGACCATGAGCCTGCTCAACGAGGCAGATGTGAAACTGGACATCAGTCGCAGGACGTTGCTAGTGAAGAGCCGCAACTTCCCGTTGGAGGTGCTTTACCTCCGCGACGACGACATTCCCAGCAGCGTTGCCGACGGTATTGCCGATATCGGCATTGTCGGCGAGAATGAGTTTGTGGAACAGCAGGCCGATGCCGATGTGGTGATGAGGTTGGGCTACAGCCGTTGCCACCTGTCGCTGGCCATCCCGAAGGAGGTCGATTACCAGTCGCTGGAGTGGTTTGAAGGCAAGAAGATAGCCACATCCTATCCCGTCATCTTGCAGAAGTTCCTCGACGAGAAGGGCATCCATGCCCATATTCACAAGATTGCGGGCAGCGTGGAGATTGCTCCAGGCATAGCGCTGGCCGATGCCATCTTCGACATCGTCAGCAGCGGCTCGACGCTAGTGAGCAACAACCTGCGCGAGGTGGAAGTGGTGATGCAGAGCGAAGCCTTGCTCATTGCCAATCGCCAGCTCAGCGACGAGAAGCGTCAGGTGCTGCAGCAGTTGTTGTTCCGCCTTGATGCCGTGCGTCAGGCCGAGGATAAGAAATACGTCCGCATGAATGTGCCGCGCTCGCAGTTGCAGGAGGTGCTCGACGTGCTGCCTGGACTGAAGAGCCCCACCATCATACCATTGGCTGATGCCGAGTGGTGCTGTGTGCACACGGTGCTCGACGAAAAACGCTTCTGGGAGATCATTGGCAAGCTGAAGGAACTGGGCGCACAGGGCATCCTCGTGACGCCGATAGAGAAAATGATACTTTGATAATTGATAATTGACAATTGATAAATATGATTACTCTTTGTGGTAGTAAAATCCGTAAATTGTCAATCCGTCAATCGTAAATCCGTAAATAATTTGATGAAGGTACTAAGTATAGATACTGTCACAGAAGAGGTGCTGGCGGAAGTGGTCAAACGGCCACCCGTGGACCTCTCGCAGCTCGCCACTACGGTAGGCGAAGTGCTTCAACGCGTGAAAGACGAGGGCGATAAGGCCGTCGTGGACTACGAGGAGCGCTTCGACCACGTGCGACTGCAGTCGTTGGCGGTGACCGAGGAGGAAATGCAGGAGGCTGAAAGCCTCGTCGGCGAACCCTTGAAGAAGGCCATTGCACTGGCTCATGGCAACATCAGTCGTTTCCATGCCGCCCAACTGCAGGAGCTGCCCCATGTGGAGACCTGCCCGGGCGTGGAGTGCTGGCAGCGCCAGGTACCCATTGAGCGCGTCGGTTTGTACATTCCAGGCGGTACGGCTCCACTGTTCAGCACCGTCCTGATGTTGGCAACGCCTGCCCGATTGGCGGGTTGCAGTGAAATAGTGCTCTGCACGCCGCCCGACCGCCAAGGCAATGTCAACCCTGCCATCCTTGTTGCGGCACGCATGGCTGGCGTCAGTCGCGTGTTCAAGATTGGTGGCGTACAGGCTGTCGGAGCCATGGCCTATGGTACCGAGAGCGTGCCGAAGGTCAGCAAGATTTTCGGTCCGGGCAATCGCTTCGTGATGGCTGCCAAACAGCAAGTGAGTCTGGAGGACGTGGCCATCGACATGCCTGCCGGACCTTCGGAGGTGTGCGTCGTTGCCGATGGCCATGCCAACCCCGTGTACGTGGCTGCCGACCTGCTGTCGCAAGCCGAGCATGGCAGCGACTCGCAGGTGCTCTTCGTCACCACCAGCGAGGAGATGCTTCGAATGGTTTCGGCTGAGGTGGACCGCCAGTTGGCACTTCTGCCTCGCAAGGAGTTTGCCGAGGCATCGCTGCAGAACAGCTGTATGGTTCTCGTGGGCGATACCACGCAGGCAATGGCCATTGCCAATGCCTATGCACCCGAGCACCTGATTCTGCAAACCGACGATTACGGGACGTTGGCCGCACAGGTGGTCAATGCCGGCAGCGTCTTCCTGGGTCCCTATGCCTGTGAGAGTGCCGGCGACTATGCCAGCGGCACCAACCACACGCTGCCCACCCATGGCTATGCCCGTGCCTATAGTGGCGTTAACATCGACAGCTTCTGTCGGAAAATCACCTTTCAACACATCACCCGAGAGGGCATCGACAGCATCGGCGAGGCCGTTGAGCTGATGGCGGAGGCCGAGCAGTTGGAGGCACATCGCCGCGCCATGATGGTCAGGCGACAAGGTGAGTGTTAGTCCGTTTATGTGATGACCTTTGGAAACATAGTAAGCAGTATGAAAGAATTATCAGAACTGATCAGACCCAATATCCTGAAGTTGTCGCCCTACAGCAGTGCGCGCAATGAATACAGCGGCGGTGAGGCAGAGGTGTTTCTCGATGCCAATGAGAATCCCTACAATCAGCCGTTCAACCGCTATCCCGACCCGCTGCAACGGCAGCTGAAGGCCGCCATAGCCCAACTGAAAGGGGTGGCGCCCGAGTGCATCTTTCTGGGCAACGGTAGCGATGAGGCCATTGACCTGGTGTATCGTTGCTTCGCGCGGCCGGGCATCGACAACGTGGTGGCCATAGCTCCTACGTATGGAATGTACAAGGTATGTGCCGACATCAACGATGTGGAGTACCGGCCGGTGATGCTCGACGATCACTATCAAACGTCGGCCAATCGTTTGCTGGCTGCTTGCGACGACCGGACGAAAGTCATCTGGCTGTGCAGTCCGAACAACCCGACTGGCAACAGCATAGATCGCGGCGAGATAGCAGCCCTCCTGCAGCGCTTCGAGGGCATCGTCGTGGTCGACGAGGCCTATGAGGACTTTGCCCAACAGCCGTCGTTGCGTCGTGAATTGCACAACTATCCAAACCTGATTGTGTTGAACACGTTCAGCAAGGCATGGGGGTGTGCCGCCATCCGTCTGGGTATGGCCTATGCGCGGAAGGAGGTCATCGACGTATTTAACAAGGTGAAATATCCCTACAACGTCAACATGCTCACCCAACAGCATGCGCTGGAGGCCCTTGGCAACGTCTATGACGTGGAGAAATGGGTGCGTCTGCTGCTGCAGGAACGTAGTGTGGTGATGAAGTCGTTTGCCGACCTGCCCTGTTGCGAGAAGGTTTTCCCGTCGGATGCCAACTTTTTCCTGGCCCGCATGACCAATGCACAGGCCATCTACGACTATCTGGTAGGAAAGGGCATCATCGTCAGGAACCGGACGAACGTTGAACTGTGCGGCAACTGTCTGCGCATCACCATCGGTACCAAGGGCGAGAATACGGCTCTGCTGTCGGCCCTGAGAAACTATGGGGAAAGGTAAAAACGTAGGGGCAGACTCCCGTGTCTGCCCGAAAGGTAAAATAGTAAAACGGTAAAAAATGAAGGTAGCAGTTGTCAACTATCATGCCGGAAATGTGCGTTCGGTGCTGAATGCCATCCGTCGGCTCGGTGTGGAACCCGTCTATACCGACGACGCCGCTGTGCTACGTGCTGCCGACCGCGTCGTTTTCCCCGGGCAAGGAGAGGCTTCGTCGGCCATGTGCTATCTGCGTGAGCGCGGATTAGATGCCGTCATCAAGTCATTGAGCCAACCTGTGCTGGGCATTTGCATCGGTCAGCAACTCCTTTGCAGTCATTCCGAAGAGGGGGACACCGACTGTCTGGGCATTTTCCGCACCGATGTGCGTCGTTTCCAACCTACTCGTCCTGACGAGAAGGTGCCCGTGATGGGGTGGAACACCCTTCACGACCTAAAGTCACCACTCTTTGATGGCTTTACCGAAGCGCCCTACGTCTATTTCGTCCATAGCTTCTACTGTCCGTTGTGCGCCGACACCATCGCCACGACGAACCAAATCCTGCCCTATAGCGCTGCGTTGCATCGCGACAACTTCTATGCCACTCAGTTCCATCCGGAGAAGAGCGGCGACGTGGGCGAGCAAATCCTAAGGAATTTCATCTCACTCTAAACGATAAAGCATCACGACGAACCTATGATACAGTTGATTCCCGCTATAGACATCATCGATGGGCAGTGCGTACGCCTGACCAAAGGCGACTACCAACAGAAGACCGTCTATGCTGCCGACCCCGTAGAGGTGGCCAAACGGTTTGAGACGATGGGCTTCACGAGGTTGCATGTGGTCGATCTCGATGGTGCCAAGGCCCGACATGTGGTCAACGGCGACGTGCTGAAGGCCATCACCAGCCATACGTCGCTGGTCGTTGACTTCGGCGGTGGCGTGAAAACCGATGCCGATTTGCGCACAGTGTTCGATGCCGGTGCCAGCATGGTGACGGTCGGATCGGTGGCTGTAGCTCAGCCGGAGCTTATGGAACGCTGGGTGAGCGAGTATGGTGCACAGCGCTTCGTGCTGGGTGCCGATGTGCGGGGACGTCGGCTGAGCATCAACGGATGGCTTGACGACAGCAATTGCGACCTGTTGCCGTTCATTCAGCACTATCATGCGATGGGCATCCGCAACGTGTTGTGCACCGATATCGCCCGCGATGGAACCCTCGCGGGACCCTCCACAGACCTCTATCGCGACATCATGGCGGCCTTCCCCGACCTGCAGCTCATAGCAAGTGGGGGCGTGTCGAACGTTGCCGACATACTGCATCTTCAGGCCGCAGGCATACCAGCCGTGGTCTTTGGCAAAGCCATCTACGAAGGGCGCATCCAGTTGGAAAAGGGGCGCCTGACGTCGGGCTGTGACGAAATCGCCATATCGTAAATCGTCAATCAGTAAATCGTAAATATAAACCCCGTGAGCATCGCAAAAAGAATTATTCCCTGTCTGGACGTGAAAGACGGAATCACCGTTAAAGGCACGTGCTTCGTCTCGCTTCGCGAGGCTGGCGACCCCGTGGAATTAGGCAAGGCCTATAGCCAGGCTGGTGCCGATGAACTGGTGTTTCTCGATATTACAGCCAGTCATGAAGGCCGGAAGACCTTCACCGATATTGTCAGCCGGGTGGCTGAGGAGGTCAACATCCCCTTTACTGTGGGTGGCGGAATCGGCGAACTGAGTGATGTGGAGCGCCTGTTGAATGCTGGCGCCGACAAAGTGAGCATCAATAGTGCCGCCCTGCGTCGTCCGCAGCTCATCAATGAGATTGCCCGTCGCTATGGCAGTCAGGTGTGTGTCTGTGCCATTGATGCACGCTTTGTGGAGTCAGGTGCTGGAGACGGTGGTTCGTGGGAGTGCTACCTCAACGGCGGACGCCTGCCGACAGGTCGCAATCTCTTTGAGTGGGCACACGAAGTGCAGGAGCGTGGTGCAGGCGAGATACTCTTTACCAGTATGAACCACGATGGCACAAAGCAAGGTTTCGCCAACGATGCCTTGGCTCGTCTGTCGGATGAGCTCAGCATACCCATCATTGCCAGTGGGGGAGCTGGAACGATGGAGCATTTCCGCGATGCATTTGCCATTGGACATGCCGATGCTGCACTCGCGGCCAGTGTGTTCCATTTCGGTGAGATACCTATTCCGACCTTGAAGCGATACCTGCACTCGGAAGGCATTAACGTCAGAATATGACAAGTTGAAAATTGAAAATTGAAAATTGAAAATGACCATTGATTTCGAGAAAGGCAATGGCCTTGTGCCAGCCATCATCCAAGACGCAACTACCAAGAATGTGCTCATGCTGGGCTATATTAACGAAGAAGCCTACAAACGCACCCTGGAGACGGGGTTGGTGACGTTCTACAGCAGAAGTCGCCAATGCCTTTGGACAAAGGGCGAGACATCTGGTAACGTGCTTCACCTCGTCAGCATCAAAAGCGACTGCGACAGCGACACGCTGCTGGTCAGTGTACATCCCGAAGGTCCGACATGCCATAAGGGAACGGACACCTGCTGGGGCGAAAGCAACGAAACGGAACCTCTGCAGTTCCTCTCTGAGTTGCAGGACTTCATCGAGCGACGTCATGAAGAGATGCCTGAAGGCAGCTATACCACCAGCCTGTTCCGCGATGGGCTGAACCGCATGGCGCAGAAAGTTGGGGAGGAAGCCCTCGAAGCAGTCATCGAGGCTGTCAATGGAACGCCCGAGCGTCTCATCTACGAATGTTCCGACATGTTCTATCACCTCATCGTACTCCTCACAAGCAAAGGTCTGCGCATCGAGGACGTGGCCCGCGAACTGCAGACACGCCATCAGCCAAACTGGAAAAAGCACTAATCGCATCATACCATATTATTGCACAAAAGGCTCTTTCTGTGCACATGGAAGGGTCTTTTGTGCATTTTTGTATATTTATTTTTGGTTAAGCGAGGAAAAATGCGTAATTTTGCACCGCTTTTATAAAAGATTCGTTATAACAAAACATATTTTTATGGCATTAAAGATTGTTGTTCTGGCCAAACAAGTGCCAGACACCCGTAATGTGGGTAAGGACGCCATGACTGCTGAAGGCACCGTTAACCGCGCCGCCTTGCCCGCCATCTTCAATCCCGAAGATTTGAATGCCTTGGAGCAAGCCCTTCGTTTGAAGGAACAGCATCCAGGCTCAACAGTAGGAATCCTCACGATGGGTCCTCCGCGTGCAGGTGAAATCATTCGTCAAGGTCTATATCGTGGTGCTGACACGGGCTGGCTTCTCACCGACCGCCTGTTTGCCGGTGCCGATACGTTGGCCACTTCGTACGCCCTGGCCACAGCCATCAAGAAGATAGGCGACGTGGACATGGTGATCGGTGGTCGTCAGGCCATCGACGGCGACACGGCTCAAGTGGGTCCGCAGGTAGCTCAGAAGCTGGGTTTGAACCAGGTGACATACGCCGAGGAAATCCTCAGTGTGGAAAATGGCAAAGCTACTATCAAGCGCGTCATCGACGGCGGTGTTGAAACCGTTGAGGCTCCGCTGCCCGTTGTGGTCACCGTGAATGGAAGTGCTGCTCCCTGCCGTCCGCAGAACGCCAAGCTGGTGATGAAGTACAAGCGCGCTACCTGTCCGATGGAGCGTCCTGCTGAAGGTACTGCCTACGACTATCTGTACGACGAGCGTCCAGAGCTGACGCTGAATCAGTGGTCGGTGGCCGATGTGGATGGCGATGCCAACCAGTGTGGACTGGCCGGTTCGCCCACAAAGGTGAAGGCAGTGAAGAACATCGTGTTCCAGGCTAAGGAGTCGAAGACTTTGACGGCTTCTGACGCTGA
>JAEEGL011183022.1_pt1 | contig 11383 bp, 2 predicted proteins | sample 9134231 | NCBI WGS metagenome assembly JAEEGL01 (sample SAMN16246548, study PRJNA631951) | gut metagenome | biome: gut microbiome; feature: rumen; material: fiber-attached | host: Bos | place: Iran: Karaj | collected 2018-10
ATAGGCGTTACTGTTGTCATCGACAATGATGAGCAGATTGCCAGAGCCGGTGAGGTTGTAAACAGTATCAAGCGGGAAGAGGTTCCAGCCAAGGCTGCAGTTGAGGTTGCCGGTGTAGACCTTGGTAGCGATGGTAGTGTCGAGGAGCACAAGGTCGCTGCTGGAGGTGAAGGTGGTTTTGTTAGTGGGTTGGAAGTAGATGGTGCAATTGGTCTTCTGTGTGCTTGGGGAGGAGTAGTTGTAGTAGTAGCCCAGATACTCGATAGTGGTCATGTTGGTCAGTTCGGAGGAGTCGATGATGGTCTCAGAGAGGGTGTAGCGGTAGAAGTTGTTGACGGGCGCATTGTAGCTGGTGCTGGTAGAGGTGATGCTGCCAATCATGACTTCTTCGCTGGAGGGGCACATGTCGGTCTGGAGGGTGATGGAAATCCAGCGACCGGTGTCGGTCACACTGCAGATGCCACGGGCGTAGATGTCGTACATGGCGTTGGGTGTGAGACCATTGAAGACGGCATTGGTGGCGGAGGTGGTGATGACGATGCCGGAGTCGATAGGCATGCCGATAGGCGTGCAGACCACTTGGTATTCACCAGCTCCGTTGTCATCCCAGCGGACGGCCAGACGTGTGTCAGAGGAGTTGACCGAGGTGTCCTTGCGGAGGTTGAAGAGCATGCAGGGAGGAGTGTAGTGGAGGTCGAAATCGTCGACATAGGCGTAATAGTAGGAGCCGTCGTATGCGGTCACGATACCGATGTAGTTGCCGTAGCCGGTGTAGTTGTTGAAGGGTACGAAGATGTTGGTCCAGTCGCTACCGGTGAGGGTGGTTGTGTCGACGGGGGTGAAGGTGGAGTAGTCGGACGGGTCGGTAAGGATGCCGACGATAAGGCGAGTGGTATAGGAGCTGCTACTGTTGCGTGCCCAGAAAGAGAGTTCGAGGGTGTCCATGGGTATGACGGTGGTGTCGATGCCAGGGAGAACAATGCCGTTGTAGCTGCCATAGCTGCCAGTGCTGCTGGATCTATACCAGTAGAGACCGTGTGAGCCGCCGCCGTGCGAGTAGGTGGAGCTGTTGCTGAGGTAGGGGTAGTAGTAGGTGGTGGCATCGGTGAGACGTGTCCAGCAGGTATGGAGATAGGGGATCTGTGTGTTGCCAGTGCGCCAAGTTTCGAGGTCGTCGTGGAAAGGCAGACTGTCAATCAGTAAGCATTCGGTGACGAAAGTGTAGGTGAAGGACCAGAGCGAAGAGTCGTAGGTGCAGTTGCCACGGACGTAGAAATCATATTCGGTGCCTGGGGTGAGGCCGGTAATGGTGACATTGTCGGCAGAGATGCCAGTGATGCGCGTGCCGGTGCCACGGGTGTAGCCCACGGGGCCGTACTCGACGTCGTAGGTGGGAGCGTCGGTGGTGTCCCAGCCAATGGTGGCAGTGGTGAGTGTGGCACCAATAAGGTTGACGCCGGAGACGCGGCGGCAAGAGGAGATGTAGTTGACTTCGATGTTGTCAAGGTAGGGGTAGCAGTAGTTGTCAATGTTGGAGGTGGCAATGGCAATGTACTTGCCGTTGCCGGTGTAGTCTTCGAAGGTGAACTCGAAGGGCTCGAACACATAGGTGCTGGTAGGCACAGCTTGAGCCACGGGAACAAAGGTCTCGAAGTCGTTGGGGTCAGTCATGACACCGACATTGAGGGTGTGGCTGTAAGAGGTGTTGGTGCGCATGAGCCGGAAGCTGAGGTTGATGGAGTCGATAGGTGCATCGAAGTAAGGAAGAATGATGGCAGAGTTGGTGTTGTTGTAAGCGTAGAAGTAGAGCGAGTGGTTGCCGGGGTAGACGCTATAGCTCGAAGAAGCGTAGGGGTAGGTGCCGGAGGAGTAGTTGGAGAAGCGTGCCCAGCAAGCGGGAGGAGGTGTGGTGGTGGAGGTGCTCCAAGACTCGAAGTCCTCAAACAGGGGCAGCTGTGTGGGCATGCAGATGGTGTGTACCGAGATGGTGCGAGAGATGTTGGTGTCGCCACAGAGAGCGGTGACGCGGAAGAGGTAGTCCATATCGCCGTTGAGGCCAGTGATGTTCATGGAAGTAGAGGAGGTGGAGCCAAGGTCGACCCAAGTGGAGTCGCTGCTTTGGCGATAGGCCACCTGCCAGCTGGTCTCGTAGTAGCCGGGAGCCCACTGGATGCCTACGTGGTCATAGCCGATGCTGTCAACAATGACGGTGGGAGCAGCACAGGTCCCTGTGGCAGCACAGCCAGAGGCCAGGAAGGTGACAGAGGGACGATAGGTGCTGATTCCGCTATTACCAGAGGTGTAGTTGCCGGTGGTCCAGGGTGAGGAGTCGCGGTAACGGTAGATGGTACGAGTGGTGCCGCAGTCGGTGGCATAAGCAAGGAATCCAGAGCTGGACTGCGAGGAGCCTGCGGGCTGGTTCATGGTGGTGGTAAGCACGAGGTTGCTTGAACCATCCCAGTAGAAAGCTGTGTCGAAGGTGTAGGTGACCCAGCCGCTCACGGAGGTTGCATGTGCAGCAGGACCGTAGACAATCATGCTGGAGTCAATAGTGACATAGTTGCTGGAGCTGCTGAAGTTGCTGTTGGATGTAGTGGTGAGGAGGATGGTGAAATCATTGTTGTAGGAGGAGGTGGAGTTGTAGACAAGCGTGACACCCTTGATCTGACCACCAGAGAGACCGGCTTCGGACAATTCGGTAGCAGTGAATATGCTTTGGCAGAACGAATTGCCCCAAGCGGAGGTAATAAAGACACCGGTGGAAGTGTTGGTCTCGTTGGAGAACATCACGCTGCGGGTGTAGGATGTGTCACTCTCAACACAGGGGAGACCAATCGTGGAGAACGAGACGCTGTCCCAAGGACCATACTGCTCGTCGCCAGGGCAGAGGGTGCGGACCATGACGGTGTAGTAGGAGTCAGGATTGAGGTTGGTGAAGAAGTGGGAGAGTTGAGAAGTGGTGTCGTGTGCAATCTCGGTGTGGAGGCTGTCGTAGCAGATGTACTCGAAGGCATCGGGGTCGCCATAGTTGCTATTGATGTTGTAGCGCCATTTGATGTTGGCAGCTTGTGTGCCCACGGTTTCTGCCACCACTGATCTAATGTCAGCACAATGGGGGACGGGGATGCACTGTGTGCGCAGTTCGAAACCGGAATAGACATTTGAAACATCGGAATGGAAGGTGACCGTGAGGGCACCTGATTCGGATGTGAACGGTCCAATCTGCATGGCTTGGCCAGAGGAGGTGCAGGTGCCATAGAAGAGGGTGCGGCGCGAAGAGCCTACACCGTCGTAAATGCCGAGGTAGTCGCAGCATCCTTCGCCAACAAAGGTGCCGGAGATGCGGAGGGTCTGTGTGCTGTCGGTGGGGAAAATGACGACAGAGCCATCATAGTAGTTGGAATAGCTCCCATCGGGACCGCCATCGTCATAGATGATGGTGCGGCAGGCGTAGAGGGTGTCGTCTCCACCGTCTTGAGGCATGACGTACATGCCGGGAGTCATCACTTCGACGATGGTCTCATAGAGGCTGTCGACGCAGTAGTGAGACAGACGGATTTGGTAACGAGTGGCATCTTCAAGGCCTTGGATGAGGTAGGAGTTGTCGGAGACGTTCTCGACAATGTTGTGCCATTCGGTAGAGTCGATTTCACGGTAATCGATGTTCCAGGTGTCTTCCATGTAGGCGGCAAGCCAAGAGAGTTCGACACCGTTGCTGTCATTGCTGGAGATCCAGGCAATGGAGGGCATACAGGAGGCGTACTCGACGCATTCGCCAGTGTAGAAGTGGATGCTGGGACGTGAGGTCGAGGTGCTGCCGTAGCCGCCCGTGTAGTTGTGGTCGGTAAAGGGCTGGCTGTCCTGATAACGATAGGCAGTGCGGGTGGCATTTGCGGGTGTGCTGTAGCCGTAGAAGCTGGAAGTGGATTGAGAGACACCGGCAGGCTGGTTCATGAAGGTTGTCATGATGATGTTGCTTGTGCCGTCCCACTGGAAAGGAGTTTCAAAGTCGTAGTGCTGCCAACCGGAGGTGTTGAGGGGGTGAGCCTGAGGCCCGTAGGTCAGCGTGTGATGAGCCATGTTCTCCATGTCGGAAGAGGAGGAGAAGGTGCTCTTGGTGGTGTTTGCCATCATGATGCTGAACTCCTTGGCGTAACTGCTGTTGCTGGAGAAACCAAGGTCAACACCGATGATGGGGCCGGCGGTGAGGCCGGAACCCAGCAGCTCCTCAGCAGTATAGATGGTCTGGCAAATGGTGTTGCCATAGCTGGAGTAGACAAGGATACCCGAAGTACTCGTTGAGGTGCCGTTGCTGAACATGATGGTGTCCATGGTTGTGGAGTCAAGTACGGCGCAGGGGAGGTTCAGGGTGGTGAACAGAATGCTGTCCCAATTGCCCTGGTCGTTGCCGCAGTTGGCACGTACCAGAACTTTGTAATGAGTGCCAGGAGTGAGGCCGGTGAAGGCGAAGAAGCGATCGGTGGAGGTCTCAGTGACGATGGTGCCGGAGTTGGTGGAGTCGAGCGATTGCAGGACCAAGTCGAAGTTGTAGATATCCTCCGTACCGCCACGGGTGTTCCAACTGACGGTGGCACCGATGTATCCAACGTTGTCGGTATTCAGGGCGTAGACGTTGGCGCAGGGGTCGGAGAGTTCAAGGGTAATCTCATCGACGTAGGCATACCAAGAGGTGGTGGGTCTCAGAGCGCGGATGGCCACATAGTTGCCGTCGCCAGTGTAAGAGTCGAAGGCGGTGTAGACCTCCTCCCAGTCGGCACCGACAGTGGATGTGCTCACGGTCTGGAAGGTAGTGGGGTCGTTGGGGTCGGTCATGACACCGATGTCGAAGGTGGGATGGTAGGAGGTAGAGCTTGCCTTGGCCCAGAACTTCAACTGGAGTGTATTGATGGCCTGATAGTCCGGATCCACACCGGGGAGGACCACATATTGGTAATCGCCGTATGTGGCAGTGGTGGTGGTGTTGTACCAGTACAAACCGCGGGTGCCGCCGTTGTGACTGTAGGACGAGCTGGAGGAGACATAGGGGTAGCCGCAATACATGGTACCGTTGTTGAGGTGGCTCCAGCAGGGCAGGAAGTTGTTGCTGTAGGTGCTGCCGATGGGAGCACTCTCGAAGTCTTCGAATAAAGGCAGCGTGTCAATAAGGTCGCAGAGGGTGGTGAACTGCATGAAACTCTCCGATGTTAAGCCTGTGCATGCGAGAGTGACGTAGACGTCGTAGGTGGTGCTGCTGTTGAGGCCGCTGAGGGTCAGTGTGTCAGCAGTGGCAGTGACGGTGATACCGGTTCCGCGGGTGAAGCCGTGAGTGCCATATTCGACGTTCCAACTGGTGGCCGAACCTTCCTCATCCCAGCTGATGAGAGCGCTGGTGCGGGTGATGTGGCTGGCAGCAAGGTTCTGCACGTGGGGGCAGTCAGGGGCTACTTCGAGTTTGAACTCGTCCAAGTAGCAATACCAAGAGGAGGAAGAACGAAGGGCGCGGATGGCGGGATAGCATCCTGTGCCAGTGTAGTCCTCGAAAGTGGTGATGTACTCCTGCCATGAGGTGCTGTTGCCCACATTGACAGTGGCCACCTGTTGGAAGGTGCTGTAGTCGGTGGGGTCGGTCATGATGCCTACTTGGAAAGTGGGGGAGTAGGAGGAACTGGAGGAACGAGCCCAGAAGGAAATCTGCAGGGTGTTGATGGGATACAGCGTCGGGTCAGCGGCGGGCATCACGATGCACTGGTAGTCGCCGTAGGTCCCCATGGTGGTGGTGTTGTACCAATTGAGACCGCGGGAGCCGCTGCCGTGTGCATAAAGTGAGCTGCTGGTGACGTAAGGATAGCCAAAATAGGAGGTGCCGTTGTTGTGTCTGTACCAGCAATCCACAAACGTGGTGCTTGTGGAGGAGCCGGTGGAACAAGTCTCAAAGCTCTCCATGTAGGGGAGGGTATCGAGGAATGTGCAAGCCGTGCGGAAGGACACGTAGGCGCGTCCGGCATGGTTGTCTGCGCATACAGGCGAGACGTACACGTCGTAATCAGTGTTGCCATCCAAGCCGGTCAGGGTGAGGGTGTCCGTGGAGGAAATCACTGTGGTGCCAGTTCCGAGTGCGAATCCCATGGGGCCGTACTCGATGGTCCAAGCGGTGGCGGTGTCCTGTTCGTCCCACTCAATGATGGCAGTGGAGGTGGTGACGGCTCTTGCAACAAGGTCTTCTACAGCAGGGCAGGTGGGGATAAAGTCGACTGCCACATCGTCCAAGGCGATATACCAGGACGAACTGGGACGGTTTGCGCGGATGGCGATGTATTCGCCCGTGCCAGTGTAGGTGTTGAGGTCTACAGAGTATTGATTCCAAGCAGTGGAGTTGCTCATATTCACCGTCCCAACAGATTGGAAGGTGCTGATGTCGGAGGGGTCAGTCATTACGCCCACGAGAAGCGTGGGGTTGTAGGATGTCGAGGTGGACTTTGCCCAAAATGACAGTTGCAGAGTGTTGACGGAAATAACGCTGCCATCGACGGGCGGGAGAACGATGCACTGGTAGTCGCCATACGTGCCTGTAGTGGTGGAGTTGTACCAGTACAGGCCTTGGCTACCAGAGTGGCAGTATGAGGTTGAGCTGCTGACGTAGGGGTAGCCATAGTACGAGGTGCCATTGTTCAGGCGTGTCCAGCAATCAACAAAAGTGTTGGTGGTCGACCCGCCAGTTGGGGCATATTCGAAGCCCTCCATAAAGGGCATCGTGGTCATCAATCCGCAAGGAGTGGTCAGCAGAGTGGTTGCGGCGCTGCTGGTGTCGCCAGGGGCGCACAGTGCACGCACCGAGAAGGTGTACCGAGTGTTCGGTTGCAGGTTGGAAAGAGTGATGCTGGTGTCCATGAGGATGGTGTCCGTGGTGCCGTAGCTGAACAGCCACGAGGTCTCATCACCATTGGGGGACCAGGTAAGGCTCACGGAACCATTGTCGTTCACAGTGGCCACTAAATGATGGGGACGGGGACAAGAGGGGATGACAGGGGTGAGTTCATAGTAGCGATACTCGCCAGGCCACACAGAGTAGGTGGTGTTGGTGTTTGCATTGTTCACACTATGCGTGGAAGGGCTAATCATCAAGTAGTCTGTCGCCGTACCGGCAAGACCAATCTGGTAGGTGTCATAATAGGAAGCGTCCGTCGTGCCGTAAACTAAACGCACGCGGCTGCTGTCCTCATGCAGTTGAATCTGATAGCGGACCAGGTCGCCGTCCATGTCGTACTCCGATGGGGTGAAGTACTCGATAACCAAAATACGGTTAGGAGCAGTGCCCACCAGTTCGTACATCACGTGCGCGCCTGAGCCCTCTAAGGTGTTGTCCATGCCGAAGGCTGTAATAAACGGCAGGTCGTTGTACGTCGCATTTGTCAGTGTGGTAAAGGGCTGCAGCCAATAATGGGAGCAGACCGAACCCAGACGCATGCGTCCGTTAGAGTTGCAGGAGAACTGTGTGTAGCTCTCGCCGCCAAACATGAAGGTGAATCCGATGTTGATGAGTTCGGAGTACTCATCGTCCTCGCCTTCAATGGCACTGATGTGTGTTGCGGAACTTGTCAAGGGAATCCACATGGTGCTGTCCACACCTGTGTCTAACCTGTAAGCGCTTACATCCTGTGCCCTTGTTGCCCACGGCACTGCCAACAGTGCCAGGCAAAACAGCAAAAAGTGTAGTTTTTTTTGCATAGCTTTAGGATTTAAATTAATAATATTTATGTTGTTAGTGTGTTTTACTTTATACTATTTTAATCGTTTTAGTAATCATCTACTTGCCTCAAAAATGTTTATTATCTCTTTTTAATCCTGCATAAGGATATGGAATCAGTGTGCAAAGATACAAATATTTTTTTATTGTCAATTATTTTTTTTTAGATACCAGTTTCATTCTTTAACACATAATTGCGTCATTTTTTTGTATGGATTGTATCTAATCTTTACAAAACCAACTTTTTCTAATGTATCCCGACTATTATAATTTTAACATTATTTAACCCTATATATTTGTATAATATCTTTTTCATAGGTTGATTAATTGCTGCGATAAATGGTGCAATAATTGTTCTTTTCTCCCTATAGGTGGCAGCCGAATGCCTCCAACTGTTACGTAAGTATCAGTTATTTAAAATAATACTGGGGAATAATGATTGTGTCGGCGGTTTATTGGGAGCAAGGGGTACTCTATTTCGTTGAAGGTTTGCTTGTTGAAGACTGGGGTATGTCTACTTGATGGCAGGTGGTGGATACTATTAGCCATTCCGTTTAGACAAGTCTTATTCAATAAAACAACCAGCACTATTATGTCTATTACCCTCAATCCTTTTCTATATAGGTAGGTTCTATTTATTTCCTTTTAATGGTTTGATTTGTAGAACTCCCCTTTAATGTTGTTATCTGTTCAATGATGCGGCAGAAACAAGGGTCTCCGCCCCTTTGTTTCCTGTCGTATTTGCTATAACCCACGCCCTCCTGTTTTATAGTGCCCCCGCTCAAAAAGGTATCATGCCACCGCAAAAGCCCCTCAATATTGAATTATTTAGCCTTTCCCATCGATACAGAAGAATAGCATATTTTTATGCAAGTCTGTAAAACTTGATGCTTAACAGGAATTACCCAGTTGCTAATTGTTACCTTTCTCCACCATATCAACGATACTTCAACGATACATCAACGATATTTCAACGATAGTTTAGCGTAGATGTATCGTTATTCCAACGTCGAAGCATCGTGTAGATATTGGAGCGTGACATTCGTTTCTTACATTGATGGTGGGTTTTAATTATTTTTTGTCGCGTCCTTTCGGGACGCAGTTTGGTCACCTCATGGCTTTCACCGCACTGCGCCTTACGGCTTGTACGGAGTTATGGAGAGTCTTACCTCTCCGAGGTGATTAATAGAAATCCCTTATAGTAGGTTTACCACTCTTTGGAGAAGATTTTTGGGGTGATGTTTAGGGATAACCAGTACCAGCGGAGACTGCCGTCAGAGGAGGCACGTTTGAGTCGTTGCATCGATTCTGTGCCGACCATGAAGGAAAGGCCGAGGGAGAGTGCTACGTCTTCCTTTATCTGCCAAGCGCCTTCCAGCTCTATCTCATGGCCGAGGGTCATGTCCATGTCGATGTCGCGCAGACGGGTGCTCATAGCCAGATAGTGGTAGTCGATGTCCACGCGCAGGTTGCTGAGAGGCTTGATGGTTGTGCCGATGAATGCGTTCTGCAGTCCGGGTGAGAATCCATGGACGAAGGTGCTGATGTAGAAGAAGTCCATGGCACCGTAGAACTTGTGGTGGGAGCCGAAGACGGAGGCGAATCCCCGGAGGGTGTCGTGTTGGATGAGGCCGATGTGGCCTTCTTGCGGCACCACGAAATAGTCGTCACCGCTGAGATAGTCAAAGCCTGCCTTGAATCCGAAGGCACTACTGGGTTGCCATTTGGCCAAGATGCTGGCCATCCATGCTTTGATGGCTTGGCCGTTTTCGTTGTGCCCGGTCTGGCGGTAGTAGGAGGCTTCGAAGTGCCAGTGTGGCAGTGCATATTTAGTGTAGGCACCATAGAGCTGCTGCCATTCGATATGGTCGTTGTTGCCGGGCAGTCCCGCCTGCATACCGATATTCATTGCTAACAGCGACAGACCAAGGGGTGCGGAGTGAAAGTCGTAGTGGTACCATGCGGATTGCATGGTCTTGTAGGGGAGGACACCGCCGGTGTAGTAGCTGGTGCCGTTGGTCATGTTTTCCTCGTTCTGGTTGTAGGCAAGGATAAGGTGCGCTTTGTGTCCGCTGCCTTCAAAGCCAAGCTTAAGGGCGTCGTGGGAGGTGCCGTCCATGGCCCAGTCGTTAGGCCCTATGATACGTTCGTCGTCGTAGGAGAAAGACTGTCGTCCTGCCTGCAGGAAGAGGCCGTTGCGTGCGAAGAGTTTTGCCCATGCCTCATATACGTTAAAGGATGTGCCGCCAGCCTGTCCCCAGATGCCGGTCTGGCGGAGGTCTACTTTGGTGGAGAGATAGGACTTCTCAAAGCCCAGAACGAGACGGGCGCGTCCCAATACGAAGTTGGCGTGGTCACCGAGAGCTGCCTCGGACTCAATGGTGGAGAGTCCTCCGTCGCGGATTTCACCGCGGGTCATGATTTGCAGGTCGGCGGTGAGCCGGTTGTCGGGGCGTTTGTTCTTGATGGTGTCCTGTGCGGTGGCTGCCAACGGGAACAGGAACAGCGCGGCGATGATGCAGACAAGTGTTTTCATGGGTGTGTATAGTATATTAATTGTTCATTTGTAATGTGTTGTATGACTTATGCTCTGTGGGATACGAGTGTTTTGCAGTATGCAAATATACTACTTTTTTTCATCTTTTGGGAATATTTAGCATAGGGGCTGTGCAATAATTAGGGATGGATGGCGTTATAAGGGCGATGAAAAGGCTGTCGCATATCATGGTGTCGCTGTCGGTGTTCCTGCTGCTGGTCTTCGGGGCCGGAGGCATGGGATGCCAGCGTTGCTCCTGCTCCGGGAGGGTGAGTATCCTCCTGTTGGACGATGGCTGCTGCAACCGGGGCAGCGACTGCATGGATGTGAAGGTGTCGCCGGTGTCGGTGGCAGACATGGTTCAGAATGTGTCGCCGCTGGTCGTGGCACAGATGTCGCCGATGAGTGTATGCAAACAAGAACCGATATTATGGATGCCCGGAATGTGTGATGTTGTCGTTGGATGGCAATACCGAGGCGTCGGAAGTCCGCCAGGCTGGTTGTCGGGCAATTGTGCGGTCTTGAGGGTTTGACGATTTCATTAATGTGTTATCGTGTGAATGCGTTAACGTGTGAATGCGTTAACGTGTTAGTCAATTAACGAATTCAAGATGTCAAATCAAAAGAATACATGAAAAGGATTATTCTATTTAGCCTGCTGCTGTGTGTGGCGTGGTTTGCCGTGGCACAGAAGCAGGACACGATACAAAAGAAGACGCTTACAGCGGTGAGCGTGAAGTCGAAGGCCGAGGGCTTGAGTCGTCTCGGCGGTGCCGAGAACGGGCAGAAGATGGGGCAGGAGGTACTGTTCCGTGCCGCCTGTTGCAACCTCGGCGAGAGTTTTGTGGCCAATCCCAGCGTGGACGTGAACTACAGCGATGCCGCTGTGGGCGCCCGCCAAATCAAGCTGCTGGGTCTGAGCGGCCAGTATGTGCAACTGTTGATAGAGAATCTGCCCTGCTTTTCAGGGGCAGCGTCGCCCTATGAGTTGAACTATGTGCCGGGGGCGTGGATGAACAGCATCGCCGTGAGCAAGGGAGCCTCGAGCGTGAAGAGCGGCTTCCAGAGCATCACCGGACAGATTGACGTGGAGTATCTGAAGC
>JAEEGL011224801.1_pt1 | contig 11383 bp, 8 predicted proteins | sample 9134231 | NCBI WGS metagenome assembly JAEEGL01 (sample SAMN16246548, study PRJNA631951) | gut metagenome | biome: gut microbiome; feature: rumen; material: fiber-attached | host: Bos | place: Iran: Karaj | collected 2018-10
GATCTGTATGAACGGGACGGCGAGCGGTATGTTCGCGTCGTGGACTATAAGACCGGAGAAAAAGACTTCAGGCTTTCCGATGTATGGCAGGGCCTGAACATCCAGATGCTGGTCTATCTTTTCGCTCTCAAAAACGGCGGAGCGGATCTGTTGGGCGGTGAACTGAAGACAGCCGGCGTGCTGTATATGCCCAGCGATCCCAGACCGGAATCCAATCAGGCGGAAGCAAAGAAACAGTACCGGATGAAAGGGCTGCTCATCGACGATCCTGATGTGCTGCGCGCCATGGAGTCGGAAGGGAAGGGGTTATTCATTCCCGCTACGCGCAATAACAACGGAACATGGAAGACGGATAATCTTGCGACACTGGAGCAGTTCGGCAAGATCGAACGGAGGATCGACGATCTGATCCGGGAGATGGCGCAGGCTGTACGTTCAGGGGATCTGGAGGCCAATCCCATCGAGATACAGAGCGGGAGCAAACACGACCCTTGTGAATACTGCGATTACAAAAGCATGTGCGATCACGAGCGGGTCATCAGTAAAGGCCTGAATCGTCCGATAGAAAAACTTCAGGATGTCGAGATGTTCGGGGAGGAGGTACAGGATGGCTGAAAGATCATTCACAGATGAACAGAACCGGGCAATCAAACTGCGCGGCGGTTCCATCCTGGTCGGCGCAGCCGCGGGAAGCGGCAAGACGACGGTCCTCTCGGAGAGGATCGTACGGATGCTGGAGGATGAATCACTGAAACTGGACGCCTCGCGCATCCTCGTTCTCACCTTCTCCAACGCCGCGGCGGCGGAAATGCGGCAGCGGATCAAAAAGTATCTGAACGGGCGGCTGAAGATGGAACCGGGCAACCGGTATCTCAAAGAGCAGCAGCGCCGGATGCGCAGGGCACGGATCAGCACGGTCCACTCCTTCTGCGCTCAGCTGATCCGTGATTATTTCGCGAATCTGGACCTGCCGCTGGATTTCGCCATTGCGGATGACAGCTACGCAGTCTCCCTTCAGCGCAGAGCCATCGAGCAGACGATGGAGGAATGCTACGCCGAGATGCCGGAGGAGATGGCTTCGTTCATCAGCGATTTCGGACGCGCAAGGAGCGATAAGGAAGCCGCGGAGATGGTTCAGGCTCTTTATGAGTTTGAGACTACGCTCGCGTGGCCGGATCAGTGGGAACAGCGCGTTCTTGCGGAAGCAGATCCGGATGCTCCTTTTGAGGATACCGCCTGGGGAAAACAATCTTTGGAAATGGCAGATGAGATCCTGGACGACGCCCGACGTCTTGCCGAAGGTGTGATCCTGCTGGGCGGCGATGAACAGACCGATATGGCTTTGTCAGAATTGGAGACTGTCGTCCGGATGCAGGCCTACGCCCGCTCCGGAAACTGGGCGATGCTGTCGGCCACACTGGGCAGCATGACGTTCCCGACGATTCAATATCCTGCGTCCCTTCCCAAAAAGGCGAAAGAGGAACGTGATGCCTATAGAGCGATGCGTGAGCGTCTGAAAAAACAGATCAACGAAAAACTCCGGGAAAAGACGATCCTGCAGTACGATGGGGATCAGCGGAGGGAACTGCTGGAAAAACAGTTCCCGCTTCTCCGTACCCTGTTCCGGATGAAAGAAAAGTACAGGGCGAACCTGATGGCGCTCAAGATGGAGCGGAAACTGCTGGAATACGACGACCTGGAGACATATGCACTGAAACTGTTGTATGAGGAACCTGGTGTATGCAGTGAAGCTGCATCTGCCGTCAGGGCATGTTATGATCAGATTTTCGTGGACGAGTTCCAGGACACCAACGAGCGGCAGCGCGCCATCTTCGACGCGATCTCCGCTGACGGAAAGAATCTGTTTTATGTCGGAGACGTAAAGCAGAGCATCTATTCTTTCCGAAGAGCGGATCCCACCATCTTCACAGCGATCCGGGATGAATACGAGCGTACGGAAGGGGAGTTCCCCTGCTATCTGTCGCTGCCTCAGAACTTCCGCAGCAGTGAAAAGGTCATCGATGCGGTCAACGCAGTTTTCGACCCCATCATGACCCGCTCTTTCGGGGGCGTGGACTATAAAGGTTCGGACCGGCTCGTACAGGGATTGATACCGGGCAGGCCAGTTCCGCCGGATCCGATCGGTCTGGAGCTGAGATATACATGCCGGAACAAAGACGAAGAAGCGGACATGGTCGCAAACTGGATCTGCAGCCGGATCCGTGAGGGATATCCGGTAGCGGATGAAAAGGAACTGCGTCCCTGCAGGCCGGAGGATTTCTGTATCCTGCTGCGGACGGCAGTCAACAATTTTGAGCGGTTCCGCACTTCGCTGGAAAAACTCGGAATCCCCTGCAGCGCGCCCGGAACCGAAGATTTCTTTGACTGTTCCGAGATCCGGATCCTGATCTCGCTGCTGCGGGTCATCGACAACCCCAGAAGGGACATCGACATTGCTGCAGTGATGCTGTCGCCCATCTCCGATTTCACCACGGACGATCTTGCCCGGTTGAGGCTGGTGGACCGCAGAAAAAAACTGTGGCAGATCCTGCTGACACAGCAGGATGAAAAATCCATTCGGTTCGTTGACTTTATCCGTAAACTGCGTGAAAAAGCGGCGACGCTGGCGGTGGAAGAACTGATCAGCCTCATCGTCACCGAAACGGATGCTGAGGTGAAACTCACCGCACCGCCCGAACCGGAGCGGCGTAAGGAGCGGATCCATCTGCTCATCGATTACGCGACTACGTTTTCCGAATACGGCGGACGTGACCTGAGGGATTTTCTGCGGCACTGCCAGCAGGCGGAAGAGCAGGGAAAGGGACCCGCGGTCGCTGTCAGCGCTTCCTATGGCGTTACGATCACGACGATCCACAAGGCAAAAGGTCTGGAGTGGCCGATCGTGATCCTTGCGGACGCGGGACACGGGTTCAATTTCGTCGACGCCAATCAGGGCAATGCCTTCTTCGACGCAAGAAGCGGCTGCGGCATGAAACTGAGGATGGAAAGCGAAGGCGGCAGTTATATGAGCGACAGCCCCTCTTCTCTGGTGATCCGTCAGATCAAGAAAAGGAATACGGTCGCGGAAGAACTGCGCGTGCTTTATGTGGCACTGACCAGGGCGAAGCAGAGGATACTGGTGACTTCAACGATGAGCGCCAGACTGAAGGATCGCAGCGGGACGGGTCTCCGTAAGGAGATCGCGAAGGTCAGGGCAGAACTGGTAGAGGGAACGGTGCTTCACAGCAGCGCGGTGTCCGCAGACTGTCTGCTGGACTGGCTGCTTCAGTCGTTCTGCGCTGCGGGATTCTCGGAAGAGATCCCGGATGACGGTGCGGCGGAGATCGGGCCGCTCCGGCTGATGCTGGATGTCTCCGGAGAAACGGAAGAGATCGGGACGGAAATGGAGGAGGTCGGGGATACGGAAGAACTGACCGATGAGATCAACGACCGTCTGGATTACAGTTACCCCTATGAGGATACGGCTGCTCTTCCCACCAAAGTCTCTGTCACACAGCTGTCGCATAGCGATGCGGATAAGACCGTGCTTCTGACGAAACCTTCCTTCGCCCGGGGCGGCAGACTTGATGCCGCTGAGCGGGGTACCGCCGTGCACCGGTTCATGGAACTGTGCGACTATCAGGCCGCGGCGAAGGATCCGGTGCAGGAGATCACAAGACTCAGGGAGGGACAGTTCCTGGAAGAGCGCTACGCAAAAGTCATCCGTCAGGAACAGATCACGGGATTTTTCTCCAGCGCGATCGGACAGAAACTGCTGAACGCGAAGGAAGTCCTTCGGGAATATCCGTTCCTGGATCAGGTGGATGCCTCCGAATTGCCGGACGCTTCTCCAGACGCGAAAGGAACGAAGGTGCTTCTGCAGGGCGTGGCAGACGCGGTACTGCTGGAAGATGATCACGCCGTCCTGCTGGATTTCAAGACCGACCGGGTCGATGACGCGAAGATCCTTGTCGACCGCTACAATCGCCAGCTGTTCTTCTACAGGAGAAGTCTGTCAGCGGCGCTGGCGCTGCCGGTCACGGAATGCTGGATATGGAGTTTCCATCTGAATCAAGCCGTACAAGTCACATTCCCTGAAGATTGCTGAGGCGTTTCCCAAAAGTTAGATGTAAAAGAAGAAAGACTGCGGAAGATCCGCAGTCTTTCTTGTTCATATACTAGAGGGATTATTTCTCAGGACGGAAGACACCCTTCTGCAGGAAGATGTTGCCGTACAGATCTTTCTCACCGGATGCGATGACCAGATCGTACTGATTCCACAGGGACCAGAAAACGTCCCCTTCCTGGTAGACGATGCCTTTGGGGCATTTGTCCGCTTCTTCACTTTCAGCTACGACCTTCTCATAATCCTTCCAGCAGTCCGGAGCGGGCACGCCGGGATCGGTCAGGCAGCAGCGCACGGGGTCATCGATGTAATCGTCCAGAGGAATCAGTTTCAGGATCGCGTCGAGAAGCTCCGCCCCGCTGTGGCCGTCCGCACGGACGCGGAAGCAGTTCGGATGTCCGAGGTTGTTGATGTCGCAGTTTCCGTCGGCGATCAGGATCTTGGAGCCGTGACCGATGGAAGAAAGCGCGCGGATCAGATCAGGGGAAATACATCCCGGTACATGTTTGAGCATTGGATACCTCCTTCACCAGAAAAAACAATACGTTTTATATCATTCTACCCCATTTGAAACGGACTTGGAAGAGAGGGATTGAAAAAAACACCGCGGTCCCGCTGAAACGGAACCGCGCAGTATCGTTTTCGGGGTGAGATCATTCCAAGCCCATGATTTTGCCGTACGCCATAACGGCGTTGTATACGCACTGTTCGCATAGGCAGAGGACCCTGCCGGTGTCTCTTCCCTTCAGGTCCTTGCACAGGAGTCCTCCGCTGGTGCGGACGAATTCTTCCTGGATGAGGCGTGCCTGTGCGACCGCGGTGCGCTGACGGATCTTCGCCCCGGCAATCATGACTGCGCCGCACAGAGAACCGCACACGGATTCCATATTGCCCATGCCTCCAGCGAAACCCGCGCAGAGATCCCAGAGCTGCTGCTCTGTGAAAGAGGTCTGGTCCGCCAGCACGACCGCTGCCGCCTGACAGCAATTGCATTTCCGCTCGCTGCGCAGTTGCACTGCCTTTTCTGCCCGTTCTTCAATGGTCATATCTCCTGAACCTCCGTTTTTTTCATTATACCACGCGCCATACGCGCAGAAGGCGCGGATTTGTCACACACAGACTTCAGAAGGTATAATGAAGTACATCAAAGGACACTGCCCGGACAGGAAAGGAGGGACGCGTATGAGCGGAAAGACATACAGGATGTTCGCTGTGCTGCTTTGTCTGATCCTGACGGTCTCGCTGCTCTCCGGCTGTTCCGGAGAGGTGAAGCCCAGACAGACAGTCTCCTATGACTGGTTCGATACCGTTTCAACAGTCACCTCCTACCGCAGGGAAACGGAGAAGGATTTTGAGTCGAACGCCTCCAAGGTGTTCGGGATCCTGGAGCACTATCACCGTCTGTTCGACATTTATCATGAGTACGATGGCTTGAACAACCTCTGCACGGTAAACCGTCTGGCGGGCGGAGATCCGGTGCCTGTGGACGCCGAGATCATCAATTTTCTTAAGGAATGTGTTTCTCTGTATGAATTCAGCGGATACACGGTGAACGTTATGATGGGCTCTGTGCTCAGACTGTGGAAAGAAGCCGGCGATCTTGCGGAGTCCGATTCCGGTTCCGCGTCGGTTCCTTCGGAAGAGAAACTCCTCAGCGCTTCCGGTCATATCAGCCCGGATCTTCTGGAGATCGACGAAGCGGCGGGGACCGTCCGGATCTCCGATCCGGAAGCGTCTCTGGACGTCGGCGCGGTCGCCAAAGGTTATGCCGCGGAGATGGCTGCGCAATATTTGAGAGATAACGGCCTGGAAGGATATGTCCTCAATGTGGGAGGCAATATCTGCGTTACCGGTTCAAAACCGGACGGAAGCGGCTGGCTCACCGGGATACGGAATCCGGACCTGGAATCGGATCAGGCATTCGCGGCGAAGATCAGTCTGCGTGACACTTCCTGTGTCACATCCGGCAATTATGAGCGCTTCTTCACGGTGGACGGCGTTCGCTATCATCACATCATCGACCCGGATACGCTGATGCCCGCCGGATATTTTGCTTCCGTTACAGTCGTCACAGAGAACAGTACGCTCGCGGACCTGCTTTCCACTGCATTGTTCTGCATGTCTCTGGATGAGGGGCGGACATTGCTGGAGCGGTCTGTTCCGGACGCCGCGGTGCTGTGGATCACGGAGAACGGAGAGCGCTATACGAACGCGGGTATGGATCTGATACTGGCGGAAGGGGGTGCGCAATGAGGAAGAAGATCGTTGCGGATGTCCTCCTGATCCTCCTTGTCCTGCTTTCCGCGCTGGCTGTGCGGTTTTTCTGGCAGGGAGGCGGGGAAGGTGTCTGGGTCGTAGCGGAGCAGGACGGAAAAGAGATCCTGCGGATCCCGCTGGCACAGGACGGGGATTACCTGATCTCCGACGAAGAGTACGGACGGAATATGCTCAGGATCGAGAACGGTTCCGTAAAGATCCTGGAAGCGGACTGTCCGCGAGGACTCTGTGTGAAGCAGGGGGAGATCCGGCATGCGGGACAGTCTGTCGTCTGTCTGCCGCACCGCCTTGTCGTCCGCATTGAAGGGGCCGGATCCGGCGTGGATCTGGTCAGCGGGTGAGGAGGCGGCGATGAGCACAAGAAAAACGACATATCTCGCCATGACGGTCGCTGCGGCGATGATTCTTTCCTATCTGGAGAGTGTGATTCCGTCCCCCTTCCCGGTCCCGGGCGTCAAGTTGGGACTTGCGAACATCGCTGTCATCTTTGCGCTGGAAAAATTCGGCAGGAAGGAGGCTTTTGCGGTCTCCCTCGTAAGGGTGTTCCTATTGGCATTGCTTTTCGGTTCTGCGGTCTCCATGCTGTACAGTATAGCCGGAGCGGTGCTGAGTCTCTGTGTAATGATCCTGCTCCGTAAATCGGACCGGTTTACCGGAACGGGTATCAGCGTGGGCGGCGCGGTCGCGCACAATTTGGGGCAGACCCTCGTGGCGTGTGCGCTGCTGGGACCGAGTGCGCTGGGATATTATCTGCCGATACTGCTGGTCAGCGGTGCGGTAAGCGGGATCGCCGTGGGACTGGCATCCGCCGCTGTTGTGAATCGCGTAAGCGTTTCCGGACTGTGAGAGACAGGGAAAGTTGAATCTTTTCTCCTAATAGAGTAAACTGTATTAGTTGTATTGCGCTTAAGCGCAAAATCAAACTATTGAGAGGAAACCATGGCAGAAAAAAATACGAATCATGGCGCCGAAAAGAAAGGGAAGAAGGCCGGCAGACTGAACTGGATCGGCTATCTTGTTTTTGCTCTCGGCGTTTTCAGTGTTGTCGGTGCGCTGTTCTACACAGGCGTTTTTGACAGTCTGTTCGGCAAACCGGAAACATATTCATACTATACCTACGATGTCAACAATACGGAGACCCTGACACGTTATTTGGAGCACAGCTCGCTGCGCCCCGGCGACACGCTGAATGCGACTTCGCCCATCACTTTGGATGTGGATGAAGTGTTCGGCGGTTACAAGGAATTGCCGTTAGTCAACTGGACCGGATCCGACGTTACGTTCCGCAACGGAACACTGGTCTTCCTGGGCGGTGTGCCGAAAGAGGCGGATATGACTCCGGTGCGGTTCTCCGGGACGAAGGTGATCATTGACGCATCTGCCACAAATCTTACTATGCCCAACCTTCCGGGTGACGACAAGCAGATCAATGTGGCGACACTGAACGGAACGGAACACCTTGTGGAACTGGACCTGAAAGCGCTCGGAACGATCTTCACCGTGCCTGTAACACTGAAGAACGAGACCTCCGGCGGTCTGACCGGCGTGCCGGTGCAGCTTGCAGGAGCCAACTATATTTTCGTCGACGGCGATCAGGTCACAGTGGATCTGGACGCTGGCGCTTCCACGACCCTCGATCTGAAGGTCATCGCGACGCAGGGCGGCCGCGCGAAGATCACGGCATGCGCCTTTGACGAAGCCGGCAAGCAGCTGGTCAGCGGCGGCAGCGATTATCTGGTGATCTCCGGAGCGGGCTATTTCGCGGGCGAACCGCATACCGAGACTGGTGCAAGCGGCGGCGGAAAGCGCGGTACCGTCTCCGACATTATTACGAAAGCTTACAACAGCGGACTCAGCTGGGTAGGCTACGCAGAACTGGAAGTGGACAACGAGGAAGTGACAGAGGGAGAAGTCGACAGTCTGACTCATTCCCACGGCGATTTCCTCTTCATCACCGGAAAACAGACCGGTGAAGGATTCGGCACGCACCACCTGCTTGCCTACAACACGACGGCTCACCCGAGATCCGACTACGGCGAATGGGTCGACGATCACGGCTTCTGGGTCCTTCAGGACGCGGTGCAGGAATACATCGATGATGGCGGAATCGTTATTCTTCCGGACTTCTTCCGGATCGGACAGCTGACGGACTGTATTGCGAAATGCCGCTCTCTGCGTGACGAGACCGCGTTGGAAGTACTCTACGGCCACCTGGAACTGGATTCCATGGAATACAAGGTCGTCATGAACGTCTGGAACAACATCAACGTCCGCGGCTATCAGAAACTCTATGCGCTGGGCAGCTCCTACTATGTCGATCCTTCCGAGACCGTCGGTCTGGCATATACGAAAGGGTTGATGAAAGATCTTTCTGAGGAATCATTCTATGAAATGCTCAGAAGCGGCAACTATTTCGTTTCCAACGGTCCCGAAGTCTACTTCACACTGGGCAGCACGGTACAGGGCAGCGAGCTCAATGTCGCAGCGGGCGACAAGGCGCTGCTGAAAGTTTCCGCTTTCGATGATGTACCGCTGAAGAGCGTCACGGTCCTGCGCTATATCATCACCGGCAATATGGACAACGAGATCAAGGAAGAGGTCTACACGAAGGATCTCACCGGCCAGAACGTCACTTCCTGGCAGGATTCCGTCCTTCTGGATATGAACGGAGAGCAGGACTGCTTCTACAGAGTGGAAGTCCGCTCCGAGAAATCCATCAGCGGTGCGGAAGAGGGACGTGCCTTCTCCAACCCGATCTGGACTTATGTTTCCGACAAATCCGGAAATGCGCTCTTCCATGAGATCACCGCAGCTGAGGGAGTCGAACTGCATCAGTCCGGAGACGGAACGTATTATGTGGTCGGCAGTAAGCTGAACGGCGAATCCATTCAGGTCACTGCAGGGGAAGAGGCAATGGTCCTCGTCGATTACCACAAGGTCACTGGCAGCAACTTCGCAAGTTACTATACCGTAAGGATCATCGCTCCGGACGGAACCGTCCATATCGAGAAGATCTACGCGATCGACACCTATCAACCCAAGAAGAAATAATGATCAAAACAGCCGGGAGAGCGATAAGCCTCCCGGCTGTTTTAATTCTTTTGATGAAACATAAAAAGTGTTTTCGAAAACACCTGAAAAGCGCTTGACTTGAGGAGAAAGCAGATATATAATAATCAGGCTAAATGCAGAGGACATGCGTCGTTAGCTCAGCTGGATAGAGCGTCTGGCTACGGACCAGAAGGTCAGGGATTCGAATTCTCTACGGCGCACCAGAGAAGTACTTGATCTCGTTGAGGTCAGGTGCTTTTTTGTATCTGTTAAGGAAATACAGCAAGTAACGAAAATCAGCAGAAAACAAATGAAAGTACTAATAACCACAATCACCGCTTTTTTTGCAGGACTGATCCAGGGCGTCGCAGGTTTCGGAAGCGGCCCAGTTCAGATGATGACATACACAGCATTCTGGCCTCTTTCTGTTGCAGCTGCCATGTCTGTCTGTATCTCTGTTCCGCTGAATCTGAATATGCTCGTTACATATTTCAGAAAAATCGAGTGGAAGAAGGTGATGGTTCCTGCAGCACCGTATATCGTTATCTGCTCGGCGGCGATCAGTGTCTCCAAATCGTTCGATCAGGCTATAATGAAGAAGGTCTTCGGGGGATTTCTGATCCTTCTGGCAGCATACTACCTTTTCTTCGACAGAAACAGGAAGACCGGATTCGGCAGTGCCAGGACGATCGTCTACATCGCGGTCTCAGCGATCTGCGACGCGCTCTTCGGAATCGGAGGGCCACTGATGGTGCTCTATTTCCTCAATGTCACAGAGTCAAAAGAAGAATATCTGGGCACAACGGCAGCGTTCTTTTTCCTTAACGGCGTGTACAATACCGTTTTCCGTCTCATCGGCGGGATACTGACGGTTCCGCATATCCCGTATATCCTGACGGGAATCGCAGCGATCCTTACCGGTGTATCGCTGTCTCACAGGCTGGTGGATAGGATGGACAGTGTCATGCTCAGGAAGATCACTTATGTCATGATAGGGCTGACGGGCATCTTCAATCTGCTTTTCTGACGATTGGATCCACTGAGAAAGAAATGCGTACGGGAGCCTTCCGGTTCCGATGGGAACCGGGAGGCTTTGCTTGTGTCCGAAAGGAAAAAGTGTTTTTTCTGCCTCCCATATTCTCCTGTCTGTTTACGTACAAGTGATGAATGGAGTAAAATATAATTGAAATAATATGGGATTCACCATGACAGATAAAAGGAGAGAAGTGTATGGCAAGCAGGTATGAAACAGATTTCAGCAAAATGGGAATGGCTACACGGGCGATCAAACTCGGAGACGGACCGGATCCCGTTACCCGTGCATTGAACACACCGATCTATGAGACATCGACTTTCGGTTATGAGACAGCGGAACAGTACGATGAGATGCTGGCGCGCGGCGCAACGTGGGAACCGGATCTGTACATCTACAGCCGTACGACGAACCCCACCACTGCTGTGCTGGAAAAGAAAGTGATGTCGATGGAAGGTGCGGAAGACGCCGTGATCACCGCATGCGGCATGGCGGCTATCAGCAATGCGCTGCTTGCGAATCTGCAGGCGGGCGATCATGTCATCTGCTCCGATGACACGTTTATGTGCACTTCGAGTATGTTCGCCGATATCTTGCCCCATTTGGGCATTGAGACGGACCGTGTGGAGATCCTGGATGAGTCGAACATCGAGAAAGCAATCAAGCCCAACACCAAAGTCATCTATCTGGAAGCGCTCTCCAACCCGCAGCTGAAACTGGCGAACCTTCCCAAGATCGCGGAGATCGCCCATGCTCACGGGTGCAAGTTTATCGTGGACAACACCTTCCTTTCGCCCGTCGTCATGCGTCCTCTCGAGTGGGGCGCGGATATCGTCGTCCACTCCGGAACGAAATACTACGTCGGACACGGCGACTCCCTGTGCGGCGTTGTCGCA
>JAEEGL011706651.1_pt1 | contig 11383 bp, 11 predicted proteins | sample 9134231 | NCBI WGS metagenome assembly JAEEGL01 (sample SAMN16246548, study PRJNA631951) | gut metagenome | biome: gut microbiome; feature: rumen; material: fiber-attached | host: Bos | place: Iran: Karaj | collected 2018-10
AGTAGGTGATTAAATGAAAGATGTAAATTATTTAGTTAGTAATGGAGTTAATGTTGAAAAGAGTTTAGAACTTTTTGGAGACATGGAAATGTATGATGCGACACTTAATGATTTTGTAGAAGATGTTGAAAAGAGAATTGATAGTTTAAAGAAATTCAGAGAAACTGGAGATATGCAAAACTATGCTATTGAAGTTCATGCTTTAAAAAGTGATGCAAGATATTTAGGATTTGTAACACTTGCTGATCTTGCTTATCAATTTGAACTTAAAAGTAAAGCTAACGATGTAATGTTTGTATATGATAACTATCAAAAACTACTTGATGAAGCAAATAGATGTGAAAATATTGCTCGTAAATATTTAGGTAAAGAATTAAAACAAGATTTAATTAGTGATATGATTGGTGAGAAGACAGAAGCAATCCTAGTAGTAGATGATTCTAATTTAGTTGCTAACTTTATTAAAAAAATATTTGATAATAAATATGAAGTATATATTGCTAATGATGGAGCACGTGCTATAGAATTAGTAAGCGGAGAAAATGCATCTAAAATTAAGGGAATGTTACTTGATTTAAATATGCCTAATGTAAATGGATTTGAAGTACTTGAATACTTTAAGAATAACAATTTATTTGTTAAGATTCCTGTATCAATAATCACTGGTAATGATACTAGAGATCAAGTAGATGAAGCATTTAAGTATCCTATAGTTGATTTACTTTCAAAACCATTTAATGAAAGAGATATTAAAAGAATAGTTGAAAAAACAGTTCAAAATTATTAATCAGTTCTAAGAACTGATTTTTTTTTCGAATATTTTTAATTCTTATAAATATAATACTATTGAGGTGGAAAGATGATTAATAGAAAAAATCTTTGGTTTTTATCTTTGTTTTCATTAATACTTATTTTAGGAGTTTACTATATTACATTACCAAGTGATATATTTACTAAAACAGGAGTAGAAAGCGTAAGTAAAAATGTTGATGTTTTAGTTTCTGAGAATGATAAACTTGTTGCATTGAGAGTAGAAAGGGATGAAAAAATTAGCTCTGTAATGAGTGAACTTCAAGAAAAAATTACATCACCTTCTTCTAGTACAGAAGATAAAAATAGTGCATTTGAGGAATTACAAATATTAAATCTTGCTAAAGGAAAGGAAAAATATTTAGAAGATAAAATATTTAGTGACTTCAAAATAAAATCATTTGTTGAAATTAATGATAAAGATATTAAAATAACAATATCATCTAAAGAACATAATAGTAAACTTGCTAATGATATAATGAGAAGTGTACAGAATGAATATAATGATAAAATGAATATTATTATTAAATTTGAGTCATAATAATCACATATTGTATTTTCTTTCATAAATTACTTTAGGATGGAGTTGAATTATGACAGGAAATATATTAACTAAAAGAGAAAAAGATGTTTTTGAACTTCTTATATTAAATAAAAGTACTAAAGATATTGCTAAAAAATTAAATATTAGTGAAAAAACAGTAAGAAATCATGTATCAAATGCTATGCAAAAACTAGGATGCACATCTCGTGCTAGTGCTGTTATTGAATTATTAAAACTTGGAGAAATTAAACTATAAAAATGACTTTAGTCATTTTTATTTTATATAAACATATTATTTATTATGAAAATAATTAAGAAATATATTGTTAATAAATTTGTGGTTTATTCTTTAATTTGTGTACTACTAATATTATTTACTGTTGTTCCTACTAAAGAAAGTAAATTTCAAATTGAAATAGTTAATGATAAAAAGAATTATACTAAAAATGTAGTATATTTGCTTGATGATGATAATTATGTATCTAGAGTAATATCATATTTTGATAATAATACTATTATTGATGAAATAAAATCTAAAATAGATGTTTTAATTAATGGAGATACCTCATTAAAATCATTTTATTCTCTTATACCAAAAGGAACTATTCTTAAAAATGTAAAAGTTGATAAAGATAGTGTATATGTAGACTTTAATAAAGATATATTAAATGTAAATGAATATGTAGAAGAATCAATGATAGAAGCACTCGTTTACACCTTAACAGAAACAAATGGTATTAATAATGTTTATATTTTAGTAGATGGAGAATTATTAAAAGAACTTCCTAATTCTAAGAAAACAATAGAATATCCTTTAACAAGAAAATATGGTATTAATAAAAAATACGATTTAGATAATTTAAATTATATAGATAAAACAACTATATTTTTTGCAAAAACAGATGAAGAAGATCAAATATATTATGTACCTGTTACAAAAATAAGTAATGTAGTAAGTGATAAAATAGATGTAATCGTTGAAGAATTGAAAAGTCCAGTAAATGCTCAAGATAATTTAAATAGTTATATTTCAAATAATATTAAACTTGTTAATTATACTATTGATGATAATAAAATGAACTTAGTGTTTAATAATTATATTTTCAATGATATAGATAAAAAAGTAATACTTGAAGAAGTGAAATATATATTGTCTGAATCAATATTCGAAAATTATAATATAAAAGAAGTAATATTTAATACTGAAAGTGTTAAGAATATTGATAGAGTAGTTAAAAAATAATGTACGTAAAAATCGTTAAAAACACTTGAAATATATTAAATATTGTTGTATACTTACTCTTGTATTTCAGATGTCTCTGTAGCTCAGCTGGATAGAGCAACGGCCTTCTAAGCCGTCGGTCACACGTTCGAATCGTGCCAGAGACACCATTTTAATAATTAATCGAGTTTATTTAACTCGATTTTTTATATGTAAAAAAGGTATAAGTGAGATAATCTAATAATAAATTTTGAGTCGGCATTTATTTATAATGATGTTATAATGTAATATATAATTTATAATTAATTATGGTGGATTAAATGAATGAAGATAAAAGACAAATAATAGTATATTCTATAGCGATATAATATTAGTGCTACTTTTTTTTCTAATATTTTTTAAAAGACTATTAAAAGTTGATACTAATATAAAATTAATTGGAGACATTAATGATACACATAGTCACTATATAATAACAGATGATAATAAAAAATATATTTATGTTGATACTTCTTCATTACCCGCGGGGAAATATAGAATTGAACTTATATTTAATAATAATAAAAATATTGTATTAAATAAATATTCTTCTTTGTTAAACAATAATATTGAAAAAAACACCCTATACAAAATAAATGATAAAATTAAGTTAGAAAAAGTGTATTTGAATAAATAAATGTTAGTTTAATTTACAATTATAATGTAAATTAAACTTTTTTTAAAGAATGATATATATATCATGTGTTAAAATAAGTTCGGTGATTGTATGAAAAGGGAAAATAAAATATTATTAATGCTATTATTTATGTTTGCATTTATTATACCAACTAAAGTATTTGGTATGACGGGAGAAATAGTTGCATCAGCTGATTTTGCTTATAAAGCAACGGTAGAAAATAGAAATGGGGCAAAAATATATGTCTCTGGTGATTGGTGTCCTGATTGTGGTAACTATAAAGCATACACCTTAGAATACGGAGAAAAAGTTGAGGTCATCGCTGAAGTATATGATTATTCTGGATCTATAGAAAAAAACTGTAAAGAAGATATTTGCGCTTTTGTAATGATTAGAAAGTCTGATTTGTCAGGAAAAAAGTATACTGTAGATGAAAGTGAGTATAAAAAGTTAAAAGATGAAGCATATGAATACGATGAATTAAGTGAAAATGAGATGCCTGAACATTTTAATGATTATCTAATAAAAGCAAGTGATTTATTGCCAATTGAAACTATTGGTTTTAAGAAAGTGGGCTTTGGTAATTTTAATGAGCAAGTTGTAGTATATGGTAAATCAAATGTACGTTTATATAAAGAACCAACAATTTATTCCGATGTTGTAACTACATTAAATAAAACTGTAGCATTCAATAATGCTGGTAGAAAATATTATGACTGTTGGTATTATGTTGAAAATGGCAGTACTAAGGGCTGGCTGATGATTAAAAATAAGAATGTTTATCTACAAAAATTACCAAGTACTATATTAGTAACACTTTCTGGAGAAGGTGGGGAATATACTAATATTGAAATATTAAACGATATTACAACTAAAATAGGTACTAAAACATATATCATACCTAAGAATAAATTATTTAGTGAATTTTATTATGGTACATTATTTGATATTAATGAAAATATAGTAGTTGCATATGATGAAAATTATTTCTTAGTAAAGGATAATGAGCATAAAAAATGTACCAACAATAGTTGTACTATGAATGATATAGAAATAAAAGTTGTTGAGGATAATAATGAAGTAATTGAACCTTCTGTTGAAAACAATGAAACTGAATTATCTAATGAAAACACTGATAATTTAGATGATAGCGTAAATAATGAAAATACAAGCAATCCAGAAAATACTGCAAGTAATGAAACTAGTAATACTCCAGAAAGCACTACAAATAGCGAAAATAAAAAAAATGATAATACTATGGTTATACTTCTTTCAGTTATTATTGGATTACTTGCGATAATATTTATATTTATGATAATATTTACTAAAAAGAAAAAATAAAATACCTTTATGGTATTTTTTATTTTTATGTTATAATGTAATTATAATAAGTATAGTAGGAGGAATAGAATGGGGATACATGTTTATAATGAAATAGGGAAATTAAAGAAAGTATTACTTCATAGACCAGGAGATGAGTTTTTAAATTTAACGCCTAATACATTACAAAGACTATTGTTTGATGATATACCTTATTTAAAGAAAGCTCAAGAAGAACATGATGCATTTGCAGATGCTCTTAGAAAAGAAGGAGTAGAAGTAGTATATTTAGTAGATCTTGTTAAAGATGTGCTTGATAATGATAATAAAATAAGAGATAAATTTTTAAAACAATTTATTAAAGAAGGAGGAGTTACTTCTCCAATAGTATTTAATCTAGTATATGACTATTTAAATAGTTTTAAAGACAATAAAACTTTAGTCGAAAAATGTATTGCTGGAATCGATAGTGAAGAGTTAGATGGATATAGACCAAGCAGCGGCTTCTTTGCTACCAGAGATATAGGTAAGATGATATTAGATCCTCTTCCTAATTTATATGCACCAAGAGATCCTTTTGCTTCTATAGGTGATGGTGTTAGTATACATAAAATGTATTCTGTAACAAGAAGTAGAGAAACAATTTTTGCAGAATATATATTCAAGTATCATAAAGATTATAAAACAACTCCTAGATATTATGAAAGAACTTATCCATATTCAATTGAAGGTGGAGACATAGAAGTTTTAAGCAACGAAGTTATCGCAATAGGTATATCTGAAAGAACTGAACCTGATGCTATTAACTTACTTGCTAAAAATATATTTGATTCAAAGAACAATAAATTTAAATATATATTGGCATTTGATATTCCAGATGAAAGATCATTTATGCATCTTGATACTGTTTTAACAAGAGTTGATGTTGATAAATTTACTGTTCATTCACAAGTTATGGAAGTAACTAAAGTATTTGAAATAACTAAAGGAAAAGATGAACTAAGTATTATAGAATTAAATATGCCTTTAGATAAATTATTAATGAAATATTTAAAATTAGATCATATAGATTTAATCAAATGCGGCGGTGGTAAAAGAATAGCGGCTGAAAGAGAGCAATGGAGCGATGGAGCTAATTTACTTACTATTAGGCCAGGTGTAGCAGTAGCATATGATAGAAATCACGTATCAAATGATGTATTTAGAAAACATGGTATTAAAATAATTGAAATACCAAGTTGTGAACTATCTCGTGGTAGAGGAGGACCTCATTGTATGAGTATGGCACTGGAGAGGGAAGATTTATGACAGATTTAAGAGGTAAAAATTTTCTAAAAATAGAAGATTTTAAATATGAAGAAATAAGATATTTACTTGATTTATCTAAAGAATTTAAAGAAAAAAAGCATAATAGAGAAGTCCATGAATATTTAAAGGGTAGAAATGTAGCATTAATATTTGAAAAAACTTCAACAAGGACTCGTTGTTCATTTGAGGTTGCAGCTTATGATTTAGGAATGCATGTAACTTATTTAAATTCATCAGCTAGTCAACTTGGTAATAAAGAAAGTGTAGAAGATACTGCAAAAGTATTAGGAAGACTATATGATGGAATAGAATTTAGAGGTTTTAAGCAAGAGAGTGTTAATATGCTAGCCAAATGTGCTGGAGTTCCTGTTTGGAATGGACTAACTGATTATTGTCATCCTACTCAAGTACTTGCAGATTTTCTTACTATGGAAGAACACTTTGGGCATTTAAAAGGTTTAAAGTTAGTTTATATAGGTGATGCAAGAAATAATATATCTAATTCATTAATGATTATGAGTGCTAAGATGGGTGTTAATTTTACTTCTTGTTCCCCTAAAGAATTATGGACTGATAATAAAGTTGTAGAAAAAGCTAAAAAAATTGCATTAAAAACTGGTTCAATTATTAAACAAACAACTGATTATAAAGAAGCATTTAAAAATGCTGATGCTGTATATACTGATGTGTGGGTTTCAATGGGAGAAAGTAATGATTTATGGGCTAAGAGAATTAAATTATTAAAACCTTATCAACTAGATAAAGCCAAAATGTCATTAGCAAAGAAGGATGCTATTTTCTTACATGCACTTCCATCTTTCCATGATTTAAATACAACTATTGGACAAGATGTTTATAAAACATATGGTTTAAAAGAAATGGAAGTAACTGATGAAGTGTTTAGAAGTGAACAATCAAAAGTGTTTGAAGAAGCAGAAAATAGAATGCATACTATTAAAGCGGTAATGTATGCAACAATGAAAGATTAATAAGTCTCACAAATGTGAGACTTTTATTATACTTTGTTATTATGATATAATTTACATTGAGGGAGCAATATGGCAGAAATAACTACACATATTTTTATGGCAAAAGAAGTACAAAATAAACTTAATTGTAATGATTCAATTAAGTATTTTTCCGTTGGACCAGATGCATTCTTTTTTTCACGTAAAACAAGAAAACTAGGATATGAAATGCACAGAAATAAAACTTTTTTATTCTTTAAGAATTATATAAATTATATAAAAGACAATAATCTTGAAAATAATGATTTCATTGTGTGTAGCTTATATGGATTTTTATGCCATTATGTACTTGATTATATGGTTCATCCATATGTGTTTTATTTTGATCATCTAAATAAAGATATGCATAGAAAAATTGAGATGTGTTTAACAAAAAATGTATTGTTAAATAAAAGTATAATGCCAAATGAATTTAAAATAAATAAAGAAATTAAAAAAGTAAATAATAAAGAATTAATTAATTTATTAGATGAAGTCATTTATAATACTTATGGATATAAGAAATATGGAAAAAAATATATAAAATGTTTGAAAAACATGAAGTTAATCTATTCTTTATTTAGACATGACAAATATGGTTTTAAGAAAAGTATATATAGAAAAATAGATAAACTTTTTAATAAAAAAACACAATATATTTCATTCTATAATATTAGTGATGTTGATATGAATTTTAAACATAGTAAATGGAATCATCCATGCGTCAAAGATGAAAAACATACTGAATCATTGATCGAATTATATAATGATAGTATTAATATATTAATTGATATGATTCATAGACTCAATTTTAATATGAATGACAAAGAATTAAAAGAAATAATTGATAATAAATCATATATTACTGGAAAAGATTGTGATGATAGATTTAAAATTCAATATTTCTCCAGTAAAATTGACATTTAGTATCAAATATGATATAATGTATATGGTTTTGAAGAGGGGGTTATAGTATGTTTGATTTATGGATTTGGGGTGTTGTAGTAAGTTCTATATTAGGATTACCTGCATCTGCTTATGCATTATATGACATTAATAGAAATAATAAAAATTTTAAAAAGAGATATGATAAAAGAGGAGTTTTTAGAAATACTTTTCATTTTTTAAAATCTGTTGCAAAGATTTTCATTCCTTTTGTAAATGTAATACTTGCATTAAGTTTATTAGTTAAATTAATAAACTATGGATTTAAAGGATTAAAATCTATTTGGATTGAAAGAATTGATAAATCTGATGAAAGATTATTAAATTTTAAAAAGATTTTTAAGGCTGTAGGTATAAAAATAGTAAGTCCAATATCACGTTTGTTTGGAAAGAAAAATAAAGCTGAAACAAAAACAACATCAAAAGAAGTAACTAAGTCCAATACTACAGAACATACTAAAAAAGATACACCAGTATTACCAGTTAAAAACACAAATGTAGTTATAGATAACAAACAAGTTAAGTCTAATAAACCTGCAGCAGCTATCTATGATGCTAAAAAAGATCCAAATGTTTTATTAGCTGAATATTTAGATTATTTTAATAATTCTAATACTCCTGCATCCGATATAAATGATTATTATAAGAAACAATATTGGACTTTAAGAAAAAAATATGATGAAATGGTTGCTAAAGGTCAAAATACTCATGACATAGTTGTTAAATTAACTATTATTCATGATAAATATGTTGAATTTAAGCAAATGAAAAAAGATACAGTATCATTAGTAAGAAAATAGTCAGTAATGACTATTTTTAATTGCAACTTTTTTTAACTATGTTATAATTATTATGAGGTAATATATATGAGGAGTGTTTATATACATATACCATTTTGTAAGAGTATTTGTAGTTATTGTGACTTTTGTAAATTCTTATATAATGGTAAGTGGGCTAGTTTATATTTAGATGCACTTGATCAAGAAATAAAAGAGTATTATGAAAATGATAAAGTCAAGTCTATTTATATAGGTGGTGGAACTCCATCTTCTTTAGGTATAGATTATCTTAATAAACTTTTTTCAATACTAAAACAATTAAATATTTCAGAAAATTGTGAAATAACTTTTGAATGTAATATAAATGATATTGATGATAATCTGTTAAAAGTGCTTAGTATGCATGGAGTTAATAGATTAAGTATTGGTGTCGAAAGTTTTAATTCTAAAAATTTAGAGTTCATGAATAGAAAGCATGATAAAAAAGACGTTTTTGATAAAATTAAATTATGTAGAGCTTATGAATTTAACAATATTAATGTTGACTTAATATATGCACTTCCTTGTGAAAAGTTTTTAACATTAATGAGTGATGTTAGAAATATACTTAAATTAGGTGTAGAACATATAAGCACTTATTCGTTAATTATAGAAGAACATACTATGTTAAGTTATAACAATGTAAAACCAATAAGTGAAGAATTAGATTATAAAATGTATAAATATATTTGTAATAAGTTATCTAAAAAAGGATATCATCATTATGAAGTATCTAATTTTTCAAAACCTGGTTATGAAAGTATTCATAATTTAACATATTGGGATAATGATGAATATTATGGCTTTGGACTAGGGGCACATGGATATATAAATGATGCAAGATATGAAAATACAAGAAATTTAAACAAATATTTAAAAGGTGAATATAGATTTAATGAATTATTAGTTTCACTTCAAGAAGAGATGGAAAACGAACTAATTCTTGGACTTAGAAAACTTGATGGAATAAGCATTAATGAGTTTAATAATAGATTTGAAAAGGATATATTTAAAGTGTTTAAATTAGATGAAGCAATTAGTAAAGGATATTTAATAGAATCTAATGGTAGAATATTTATTCCGGAGAATAAAATATATGTAATGAATGAAATTATCAATATGATAATGTAGGAGAAAAGAATATGAAAATATTAAAATTAACGAAAGGTATTAGAAAATATATTTTAATAATGCTTGTATTTTCAATAATGCAAGTTTTTTGTGAATTATATTTACCTGATTTGATGAGTGATATAGTTGATGTTGGTATAAAGAATTCAGATACTTCTTTTATTACTAATAAAGCTATTTTAATGTTTGTATTTACAATTGCTTGTTTGATATCAAGTGTAGTAGTAGTATACTCTACATCTAAGTTTGCAAATACATATGGATATAAAATTAGAAAAGCTTTATATGGCAAAATAAATAGTTTTAGTAAAAGAGAAATTGATATGTTTGGTGCATCTACTTTAATTACGAGAAGTACTAATAATGTAAGTAATATTACTTCAACTTTTTCATTTGGCTTAAGACTTATGATATTTGCTCCAATTATGGGAGTAGGAGCTGCAATAATGGGATATAAAACTGCTCCTAATCTTGCATATATTGTTGTAATTGCTGTTGTTATTTTAATGATTGGATTGATTGTTATATTTACAACAGTTTTTCCAAAATTTGAGCTTATGCAAAAACTCTTAGATAAATTAAATGCGAGTACAAGAGAAATATTAAGCGGACTTAGAGTAATTAAAGCATTTAATAAACAAGATTATTTTAAGAAAAGATTTGATAGTGTTAATACAAATAATATGAAATTAAATATTTTCTTGAATAAAATTCTTTATTTAATACAACCTATGATGATATTAATAGTTAATATTGCAACTATAGCTATAGTGTGGGTATCTACTGGTTTTTTAGAAAAAAGTTCACTAGAAATAGGTGCTATGATGGCATTTATTCAGTATATGGGAACTGTTTTGATTAGCTTTTTAATGTTACTTGTAATTATTTTAAATATTCCAAGGGTATTAGTATCTTTTAGAAGAATAAATGAAATATTAAATGTAGAACCAGCTATTGTTAATACTGGTAAAATTAAATTAACTAAATTAGAAAGTATTGAATTTAAAGATGTATATTTCAAATATGATAAAGCAGAAAATTATATGTTAAAAGACATTAACTTTAGAATAGAAAAAGGACAAAGTATTGGTATAATTGGTTCTTCTGGTAGTGGTAAAACAACGATTATTAATTTACTTTTAAGACATATGGATGTTACTAAAGGACAAATATTAATTAATGGAATAGATATACAAGAATATGATATAGCGTCACTTAGAAATATATTTGCATATACGCCACAAAAAACATTATTATTTAAAGGATCCATTTATGAAAATTTAGTATTTGATTCTAAAATATCAAATAATGTTTTAGATTCAGTTGTAAGTGATGCAGATATTAAAGAATTTATTGATAAGAATGAAGAAGGATATGAATATAAAGTAGAACAAGCTGCTGCTAACTTAAGTGGTGGACAAAAGCAAAGAGTATCTATTGCAAGAGCACTTCTTAGTGGTGGAGAATGTCTACTATTTGATGACTCTTTTTCTGCAGTTGACTATATAACTGATAAGAAAATTAGAAATGCAATTAAAAAAGACTATAGTGATAAAATGGTAATACTTGTTACACAAAGAGTAGGTACTATTAAAGATTCAG
>JAEEGL011845288.1_pt1 | contig 11383 bp, 10 predicted proteins | sample 9134231 | NCBI WGS metagenome assembly JAEEGL01 (sample SAMN16246548, study PRJNA631951) | gut metagenome | biome: gut microbiome; feature: rumen; material: fiber-attached | host: Bos | place: Iran: Karaj | collected 2018-10
ATTTCAGAGATCCTAAGTTTTATACGAACAGAGAACTCAGCTGGGTAGAATTCGACAGACGAATCTTATCCGAAGCGGTGGATCCCACAACACCTCTTTTTGAGAGGCTTAAATTCCTTGCCATCGTTTCATCAAACCTAGATGAATTCGTAATGGTAAGAGTGGGGTCACTTTATGACATGAAGCAGGCGGGATACGATAAGCCCGACATCGCAGGCTTAACTCCGGTGTCCCAGCTTGAAGCTGTATCAAAGAGCATTCATGAACTTGTCTATGATCAGTACAAGGCATTTAGAACAAAGCTGCTCCCTGAACTTAAATCAAACGGCCTCGAACTTGTAAGAGCACATGAAAACATGACGGCTGCCGAGTGTAAATTTGCGGATGAATACTTCCGCACTCTCGTATATCCCGTTCTTACTCCCATGGCCGTTGACTCATCAAGACCTTTCCCTCTCATCTTGAATAAGTCCCTTAATATCGGTGCACTTGTCAGGAAGAAAGAGGGCAGTAAGGAACTGGTATTTGCAACCGTTCAGGTTCCTTCCGTTCTTCCCAGGGTTGTTGTTCTCCCCGGAACTTCAAGTCTTAAGAGAGTTATCCTTCTCGAAGAGATCATCGAGAGGAATATGAAGTCACTCTTTTTAAATTACGATATCGTCTGCTCACATCCTTACAGGATCACCCGAAACGGCGATATGTCCATCGATGAAGATGATGCAGAAGACCTGTTAAAAGAAATCGAAAAGTCTGTCAAAGCTCGTAAAAGAGGACAGGCGCTTCGTCTCGAAATAGAGCACAAAGCAGATAAAAGACTTGTTGCATTCCTCAAAAAGGAACTCAGCATAGACGATTCGGAAATATACGCAATAGACGGACCTCTTGATCTTACGGCGCTCTTTAAGATTATTTCTCTTCCGGGATTTGATAACTTAAAGAACCCGCCCTTTAATCCGGCGCCCGTTCCGGAACTTCCCGCGGGATGCGATATCTTTTCACAGATTCGTAAGAAAGATATCATGCTGTTCCATCCTTATCAGACCTTCGAACCCGTTGTTGATTTCGTAAGGAAGGCAGCAACAGATCCCGATGTACTTGCTATTAAGCAGACTCTCTACAGAGTAAGCGGTAATTCTCCCATCATTGCAGCACTTGCACAGGCTGCGGAGAACGGAAAGCAGGTTACGGTACTGGTAGAGCTTAAAGCTCGTTTTGATGAAGAGCACAATATCGTATGGGCTAAGATGCTTGAGAAAGCAGGATGCCATGTTATCTACGGTCTTGTAGGTCTTAAGACTCACTCGAAGATCACTCTTGTTGTTCGTCACGAAAACGACGGCATCAGAAGATATGTACATCTGGGAACAGGTAACTATAACGATGCAACCGCACGTATCTACACGGACGTTGGTCTTCTTACCTGTAATGAGGAAATAGGCGAAGATGCAACCGCTGTCTTTAACATGCTCAGCGGATACTCGGAGCCCAAGGCCTGGAACAGACTTATCCTTGCGCCGTTATGGTTAAAAGAAAGATTCCTCTATCTCATCGAAAGAGAAGCGAAGATCGCATCCAGCGGAAAAGAAGGAAGGATCGTTGCGAAGATGAATTCGCTCTCTGATCCCGACATCATCGAAGCTCTTTACAAAGCATCGGCAGCAGGCGTTAAGATCGAACTTATCGTAAGAGGAATATGCTGTCTTAAAACAGGAATCAAGGGAGTAAGTGAAAACATCTCTGTTAGATCCATCACCGGTAACTTCCTGGAGCATGCAAGAATCTTCTGGTTTAAGAATGACGAGAATTCGGAAGTATATTGCGGAAGTGCGGACTGGATGCCCAGAAACCTGGATCGCCGTGTAGAGATTGTATTTCCCATTACCGACGAAGCACTCAAGGCAAGACTTTGGCACGTGCTTGATACAGAGCTTAAAGACAACAGAAGAGCTACAATCTTACAGCCTCTCGGATGCGACTACGTAAAAGAAGGCGCACGTCAGAAGAAGGCAGTTGATTCACAGCTCATCGCAGTCAAAGAAGCCATTGATATGGCAAAGGCGGCAACGCCCAAGAAGACCTCCGAAAGCAGAGTCTTCGTGCCCAAGACCAAACCTGCAAAGTAAGATAACGGTTACGGCTCTGTGCAGCTCATGTATATATTGTCACTCATGCAGAATTCGCTAAGCTGTTCAACAGGACGTATATACACCGATGACTTCGCACCGCCGGCATTCGGCATCCGTGCCTCAGGCCGGCTAATTTCGCAATCCGTGCGAAATTGTGCTTACCTTGATACGTCCCTTAGAACAGCTAAGCTCATTCTAAAATCGCGACAATATATACATGACCCGCACGGAGCCTGTATCAGTCAATATGATTTGCGGTTTGTTCTTGCGGATGAGTTACCAAAGTATAAAGGGATTATTGATCGATATTATTATGATTACTTAACCAGCTCTGTATGGACTGTATATTTATTTCTGGGAATTTAGAGAGAACTTAGCTGCTCTTAGGGATGCATTTCCCTGAGCACAATTTTGCCCGGATGGCAAAATTAGCAGGCACTGAGACAGGATGTCGAATGCCTGCGGTGCGGAGTCATTGCTGAGTATGCATCCCTTAGAGCAGCTTAGTGAACGGCTCATGAGCAGAAATAAATATACAGTCCATACAGAGCGTGGCAGGAAAGGATAAAATGAGGATTGTACTTGCATCAGCTTCTCCCAGAAGAAAGGAGATCCTTGATCAGATAGGAATTAAATACGATGTGTGCGTCAGCGAAGTCGACGAACACTCAATTGAAAAGGACCCCAAGAAACTTGTAATGCTCCTTTCCGAGCGTAAAGCAATGGCAGTTCTTAAAGCATTAGAGAGCGGAAAGTCGGGACTTGATGTCGACCCCGAAACCGAAAGCTTTTGCGTGATCGGATGTGATACACTCGTATATCAGGAAAACGGTAACGGAATACTCGGAAAGCCCCATACCGAGGCTGAAGCCTTTGAAATGCTCTCAGCACTTCAGGGAGGAGTACACGAAGTATATTCAGGAGTTACCGTACTTGTAAGCGGACTCAAAACTCCCGTTAAAAGAAGCTTCTGGGAGAGAACCGCAGTACACTTCTCCGAAATGAGCGATGAAGAAATTCTCGAATATATCAAAACAGGGGATCCCATGGATAAAGCAGGAGCTTACGGAATCCAGGGATTCTGCGCAAGATATATCGACGGAATAGAGGGCGACTATTTAAACGTAGTAGGTCTTCCCGCATCACACCTCTATAAAGAATTAAAATCACTGGGGATTGTTTGATGGATATATATTTTGCCCCGATGGAAGGAATGACACCGCCGCTACTAAGAACTCTTCACAACGAGTTTTTCGGCGGATGCGATAAATACTTTACTCCTTTTATCTCGACCAATGAAAACTACAGCCTTAACCAGAAAGAGAAGAAGGATATAGATCCGGCTCTCAACGAAGGCCTTAACCTTGTTCCGCAGATCATCTCAAATTCCGCGGAGCAGAGCGCCGGTTATATTTTTAATATAGCAGGTAAATACGGATACAAAGAGATCAATATCAATATGGGGTGTCCCTCCGGTACCGTTGTTTCCAAGAACAAAGGATCCGGAATGCTCAAGGATAAGCAGTTCCTTAAAGAGTACATGGACGAACTCTTTTCACTTCTGTATGAAAAAGAGAACCGCCCGGTACCCGACATCTCCATTAAGACCAGAATAGGATTTTACTCGGAAGATGAGCATAGGCAGTTAACGGACCTCATACTTGCCCATCCCGTAAAACAGGTCATAATCCATCCCAGAAGCCGCGTAAGGATGTATGAGGGAAGCACAAACCTTGATGCATTTTCCTACATGTATGATGCACTTACCGAGGCAGGGATCGGTGTCGTATATAACGGTGATATAAAAACGCCGGAAGACTATGAAGCAATAACCAAGGCATACCCTAAGCTTGATGCCGTGATGATAGGAAGAGGACTTCTTGCGGATCCTTCACTTGCAAGGAGGATCAAAGGCGGAAAGTGCGTAGATAATGAGGAGTACTTAAACTACATGGAAGCACTCCTTAACGGATATGCCGCAACTCTTAATAACGATAAGCATATTCTGGCGAAGATGAAGGATCTGTGGAATCTTGCAAAGCCGGCTTTTTCCGGAAATGAAAAAGGATTCAAGGAAATGAGCAAGGCAGATACCGTAGAAAGCTACAGAGTGTGCATGAGACAGTTTATACGCAATTCACAGTTGCTGTAATAAAGGGGAGAATTATATGGATATGTATGATGACAAGGTTCTTGAAGTTTTCTTAAAGAATCAGAAGCAGCTTTTTGATGAGGAAGTTGCAACAACCAAAGAAGAAGCAAGGGACTTTCTTGAGGAACTTATGGCTCAGGTCGTAAATTCCGCTGACGAAGTTAAAGAGTACTTCGAAGAAGAAGGTGTTGACCTTGAGAGCCCCGAAGCAGGGGATATATTAAGCGCAGATGAGGTTTTTGAGATCGGAGACGGAAGATACCTCATCGTGGAAGGATAATAACTTGGAAAAACGTATCAGATGGGACAGATTGGATAATACGGGATATCTTTTTCCTTCGATTGCCGGTGAAAATATGACCAGCACTTACAGGATCTCCATCATCCTGACAGAGGAAATAGATAAAGCAACCCTACAGAAAGCACTGGATATACTTCTTCCTAAGATCGACGGATTTAATGTAAGACTCAGGAAGGGTTTCTTTTGGTTCTATTTTGAGGAGAACGGAAAGCCCGCTCCCAGAGTAGTTGAGGAGGCAGGTTTTCCCTGCAGATTTATAAGACCCAACAGAAACCACTCATATCTTTTCAGGGTTACTTATTACAAGTGCAGGATCAACCTCGAGGTATTCCACGCACTTACCGACGGAATGGGCGGAATTAACTTCATCAGGGAGCTTGCTTACCAGTACTTAAGACTTGCACATCCTGATGAGTTTGAAGGTGACGGATTAAGTTCCGATACCTCACTTAATAAAGAGGACAGCTTCGTAAGAAACTATAAATCCGCTAAGCCCAACGGATTTGTTGCGAAGAAAGCTTATCTTGTAAAAGGAAAACATCTCCCGGATGGTGAGTTTGGACTCATGCACCTTACCATGTCCGTTCAGGAGCTTAAGAAGGTTACTCACGAATACGGAGTATCCATTAATGAGTACATGGTCGCTCTTACCGCCTATGCGATCTATAAGAACGGCTTCAGGGGAAGAAGTAAAGGAAGACCAATCAGAGTTGCGGTTCCCGTTAACTTAAGGCCTTACTTTGATTCCTATACAACCAAGAACTTCTTTGCGGTAGTTTCAGCTGAAATTGCGGACGTGGAAGAAGAGTATTCTTTTGCGCAGATACTGGATATATGTAAGACAACTCTCAGGGAGCAGATCAATAAGGAGCACCTTGAGGATCTCTTCAGCTATTCCGTATCAAACCAGATGAATCCATTCTTAAGGGCAGTGCCTTTGGGAATCAAGAATCTTGCCATCAGATTTGTATATACCAAATCTGCTACGGCTAATACCACTACCGTTACCAACATCGGTAATATCAAGATCCTTGACGAGTACAAAAAGTACGTTAAGGGCTTTACCGCAAATATCGCTATGAGCATAGGACAGGAGATCAAGGGTACCGTGCTTTCATACGGCGATGATTTCGTATATACCGTCTCTACGATACTGGAAGATACTTCCATCGAAAGAACTCTTGTGAAGCAGCTCGCAGAGGACGGAATCAAGGTTAGCGTAACCACGAACGGAGTATTTTATGGCTGAGTGTAAGAAATGCAAAGTGCATATTACGGACGATACGGACAGATGTCCTTTTTGCAGATGCGTATTGGAAGATGACGGAGTAAAAGGAGAGAACCTCTACCCTGATCCCGAAGCAACCGTTAAGGTATGGAGAACCATCAGAAGGATCGTGCTCTTCCTATCCATATGTGCGATGGCGGGAATGCTTATAGCACTGTACATGGGAGCGGATATCTTTAACTGGACCATCGTAGTCGGGCTGATCCTTTTGTATGTGAACGTTACGATCTATATGTCCATTACGGATAAGATAGGATACATGTTTAAGACACTGTTCCTTACGATCTCTGTCGTACTCATCCTGATCGGTATCGATTACTTTACGGGATACAACAGATGGTCACTGGACTATACCCTTCCTTCATCTGTCATATTCCTGAACGTAAGTTGTATCGGCCTTATGATCATCAATCACAGAAACTGGCAGAGCTATATATCCCTTCAGCTTTTTAACATTGCATGGAGCATAGTACTGTTCATCCTTTTGAGACTGGATGTAATAAGAGTTCCGGTTCTTGTGCTTATCGCCATGGCTGCATCCGGTATTCTTTTTGCGGGAACGGTTATATTCGGAGGCAAGAGAGCGTCCGAAGAGCTTAAGAGGAGATTCTTTATCTGATGGCTTTATTTTCAAACCACTGGATTAAAAAATTTGAGCATCAATACAGGGAGCTTCCCCTTAGTGATGATGAGCCCGAGAGCATTGTTATTGCAGGGGATGAGCCGGAAGCTGCGGATGACTTTGAGTTTGAGGATGAGACGGAGCCGGGAGCTGAAGCGGAAGCTGAGGCAGCGCCTGAGTCCGAGAGCGAGGCAGCAGGCGTATCACAGCGCGGCAAGGTTCTATCAAGGATGATATCTTATATCTCCAACGAGTCCCTGATGGGCAAGAGCCTTAAGACGGGTGAACTCAGGAAGAAGATGAAAGAGCCCGCATGGACAGTGCCCGAGCCTTTTAATGTAACGAGTTTTGAGATGGACGGCTTTACGATGAAGATGCTTTCGTCCAAAGAAGACCCGGATCTCGACCACGTTATATTACAGCTTCACGGCGGCGGATACATGGGCGCCATCAGAAATGCTTACTATGTATTTGCAGGCCTGTACAACGAAGTAAGCAAGGGTATGAACGTTCTTTGCCCCGACTACAGAGTTGCTCCCGAAAATCCTTATCCCGCTGCACTTGAAGATGCAGTGGCGTCTTATAAATGGCTTCTTACAAGAGGGTATAAGGCAGAGAACATCGTTGTTGCGGGAGACAGCGCAGGCGGCGGACTTGCCATGGCCCTTTGCATGTATTTAAGAGATAACGGACTGCCCATGCCCGGAGGACTTATTGCCATGAGTCCCTGGACGGACCTTACGGCATCCGGTGCATCATATGATGATAATTACGACAAGGATCCTCTCTACGGAGGAACAAGGGAGAGTTTGATATACATCAACGCATATCCCGGAGATCACGATAAGAAGGATCCATACATCTCACCCGCATTCGGAAGTTTCAAGGATTTCCCTCCCATGCTCATACAGGTCGGTTCCAACGAGATGCTTTTATCCGATTCCGAAACCGTAGCCGCCAAGGCGCGAGACGAGGGAGTTAAGGTAAGATACCATGTCTATCAGGGTATGTTCCATGTTTTCCAGATGGCATACACCGCAATCCCCGAATCCAAGAAGGCATGGATCGAAGTGGGTAAGTTTTTCGAGGTACTATTCTAGGTTGGTGACAGAGGGTACGCCCACTTGTCACTCCTGTAAATAACAGATATAATCTAATAAGGCAGTTGTTCCCCGCAAACAGACTCTGAAAGGAGCAAAACATGAAGTGCAGAAGAGTACCTCTTGAAGCTGATGTTTTTAAGTTTGAGTTGGGAAAGGGACTTGAAGATGGATTCGAGCTCTACAGCGATGTTATTACCAAGACTTGGATAGCATCCAGTAATCTCATTCAGGTTACACGCCCCGACGGTTCAATTGTTTGCCCTTATGTATCTCACAGAAGGGGAAAGACTTTTATTAACGAAGGAGACTATATCATTATTGATTCCGACGGCACCAAGCATGTCTGCGGCGAAGATAAGATCTTCTCTCGTTACGAAGAAGTGAAGTAAAAAGAAGTGAAAAATACTATTCATACAATTATCAGAATCATATATCATCTGTTGATTCTGTTTGTGCTCCTATTGGCATCAAACTCTGTATTTCTGCTTGCCTCAGGGGCTTATGATTCTATCGTCATGATACTTGCAATCGGCATGTGCTTTTTCTTCTGGCTGTGGCCCGGAGCATGCACGAAGGACGTAAGAGACGGCAGGGTCAAACAGCTCTGGTTCGGCAATATTCAGCTGAGAATCTTTCTTGAAGCTTTGGTTATTACGATCATCTATACGGTGCTCGAACTTTTTGTGTTCAAAAATGTAGCCGGCTCGTCCGGTGATTTCCCCTGGAAAAAGTTTGCATCCCATGCGGTCATTGCATCCGTATTCTTATCCATAACTTTCTGGATCGGAATTATCCGTATCTATCTGACCAGCGTTCAGCTCGGCATCAAGATGAGAGTTATAGGAATTCTCTGCGGTCTTATTTTTCCTTTGAACCTTATAGTTCTCGGAATCATGATCCGTATTACTTTGGATGAAGTTATGTTTGAGAATGATAAAGCAATTCTCAACGAGCAGAGAAAGGCAGACAGAATCTGTGCAACCAAGTATCCCGTACTTCTCCTGCACGGTGTCTTTTTCAGGGACTTTAAGTATTTCGATTACTGGGGAAGAATTCCCGGAGAGCTCTTTGCAAACGGCTGCACATACTATTACGGTGAGCAGCAGTCTGCGGCATCCGTTGAATCCTGCGGACTTGAAGTTGCACGTAAGATAAAAGAGATCACAGAGACCACAGGATGTGAGAAGGTTAACATCATCGCTCATTCCAAGGGCGGCCTTGATGCAAGAAGCGCAATGACGGATCCCGAGATTGCAAAGAGAGTTGCATCCCTTACTACCATCAATACACCTCACAGAGGATGTGAATTTGCGGATTACTTACTCGGCAAGATTCCCGAGAAGCCTCAGCAGGTTGTTGCCAAGGCATATAACAAAGCACTTTCCAAACTCGGAGATTACAATCCCGACTTTATTGTGGCGTGCCGGAACCTCACGCATTCTTTTTGCGCAGAGTTTAATGAGAAGGTTAAAGATCCCGAAGGCGTCTACATCCAGAGCTATGGATCAATTTTGAAAAATCATCGCGGGGGACAGTTCCCTCTTAATATGACATACGGACTCGTTAACGCGTTTGACGGCGGAAACGACGGACTTGTTGGTGAAGGTTCATTCCCCTGGGGAAGCGACTTCCATCTCATAACCGCTCCCGGCAAAAGAGGAATCTCACACGGCGATGTGATCGATCTTAATCGTGAAAATATTCCCGGCTACGACGTCAGGGAATTCTATGTTCAGCTCGTTGCCGATCTCAAGAAAAAAGGATTCTGATTCCAATGAAATCATCCGACAAAATTCATATTGAACTGAAGGGCGGAATAGACCTGGATAAAACAGAAAGGTCGGGACAGTGCTTCAGATGGATACCGGACTGGGAGGGCTTTTTGATCCCCGCTTTCGGCATGCTCGCACGCGTTACAGAAAGCGCAGGCGGCATCGAACTTGAAGTTATTTCCTCTTCGAAAAAGAAAACATCCGCAAGCGACATCTCAGCAATCTGGGCTAAGTATTTTGATGCCTCACTTGATTATTCCAAGATCCGAAATATGCCGGATAAGAAAGATAAGTTCTTGACCGAAGCCGCAAAGAGCGGAGAGGGCATAAGGATCATTTATCAGGAACCATTCGAAACTCTTATCACATTTATCATCTCTCAGAGAAAAAGCATTCCCGCCATAAAGACAAGCGTTGAGAGAATATGCGAAACCGTGGGACGTAAGATACCCGGAACCGATGTGTATGATTTTCCCACACCGGATGAACTGATTAAACTTACTGCAGATGAGCTTTCTGCGTGCGGCCTTGGCTACAGGACTCCCTACATACATGAATGTGCTGAAAACTTTGCAAGAGGAGTATTGGATCCCGAGTACTTAAATACCCTTGATGATGAGTCGCTTATAAATACACTCATGTCACTTAAGGGAGTGGGGGTAAAAGTGGCAAATTGCACCGCACTTTTCGGATACCACAGACTCGATCTTTTCCCGATAGACGTATGGATACAGCGCGCGCTGGAAACGCATTATAATGGTAATTTTCCGCTTGCAAAATACCATCCTTACAATGGTATAATGCAACAGTATATTTTTGCATACAGGGGTAAATTGTAATTGCCAAATATGGCATTCGCTTTACATTTTAAATGCAGCGTTATATTTTATTTACGGGGATGTCCCGAATATGATTCTGGAGAGGAGAATTATAAATGGATTCTAACAACATGAACAATCAGTATCAGCAGCAGCCTTATCAGCAGCCCTATCAGCAGCAGCCTGTGTACAACAACTTCTACCAGGCTCCTCAGATTCCTGATGAGTACAAGCCCATCTCTATGTGGGGATATCTCGGATACGAGCTTCTTTTCGCTATTCCCTTCATCGGCTTCATTCTTATCATCGTAATGGCATTTGCTCCTGCTAACAAGAATGTTAAGAACTTCGCAAGATCCTATCTTTGTGTTTTCTTGATTGCATTCATCATCGGAATTATCCTTGCAGCTACCGGCGCTCTTGCAGCAATCAGCTACATGTAATATCCGACTTAAATACTGACCTTAAAAGGGGGCATTTTCGCACAGAAAATGCTCTCTTTTTTTGTGCGGAAATATTCAGAATATTTCGTGATTTTTGCAGTCGTATTCTGTATAATGTTGCACATGGGGTGTATATTCCCAAAAATATCAAGTTCGCAGAAAGGAAATGAAAATGGGTAAAACTAAGAAACGAAATGTCATTGTTGGTCAGTCTGGCGGACCTACCGCCGCAATCAATTCCTCTCTTGCAGGTGTGTTCCGTACCGCAAAGGATAGAGGATATGCCAAGGTCTACGGTATGATACACGGTATCCAGGGCTTCATGGAAGGCAGATACGTTGACCTTTCCGAGCACATTCAGTCCGGACTCGATGCCGAGCTCCTTAAGAGAACTCCTTCTGCTTACTTGGGTTCATGTCGTTACAAGCTCCCCAACATCAATGAGGACAAAGAGCTTTACGAGAAGATCTTCAAGATGCTCGATGAACTTGAGATCGATTGCTTTATCTACATCGGCGGAAATGACTCGATGGATACCATCAAGAAGCTTTCCGATTACGCTATTATTTCCGGCTCCGAGATTCGTTTCGTCGGATGTCCCAAGACCATTGATAACGACCTTGCTCTTACCGACCATACTCCCGGCTACGGCTCCGCAGCTAAGTACATCGGTACTTCCGTAAAAGAGATCATTCGCGACGGATGGAGCCTTGAGACCGCACACGGCCAGGTTGTCATCGTTGAGATCATGGGACGTA
>JAEEGL012391631.1_pt1 | contig 11383 bp, 9 predicted proteins | sample 9134231 | NCBI WGS metagenome assembly JAEEGL01 (sample SAMN16246548, study PRJNA631951) | gut metagenome | biome: gut microbiome; feature: rumen; material: fiber-attached | host: Bos | place: Iran: Karaj | collected 2018-10
AAAGAGCTGGGCATGACTGCTGCAGCTATTACGGATCATGGCGTAATGTACGGCGTCATCGATTTCTACAAGGCGTGCAGGGAGGTAGGGATCAATCCCATTATCGGATGTGAGATTTATGTTTCCCCGGGTTCCAGATTCGATAAGGAATCCGGGGGAAATGATGACAGGTACTATCATCTGGTACTCCTCTGTGAAAATGATACCGGGTATCAGAACCTTATGAAGATAGTCTCCACGGGCTTTACCGAGGGCTATTATTACAAGCCCAGGGTCGATATGGAGATCCTTGAAAAGTACCATGAGGGACTTATCTGTCTTTCAGCCTGTTTAGCAGGCGAGATCCCCAGGAATATAGTAAGGGGGCTTACGGAGGAAGCGGAGAAGGCAGCTCTCCGTTATCAGAGTATCTTCGGGAAGGATAATTTCTTTCTGGAGCTCCAGGACCACGGCATCAGGGACCAGCAGCTGGTGGATCAGACCCTTATCTCCATGTCGAAAAAACTGGACATCCCTTTAGTCTGTACAAATGACTGCCATTACACATTCAGTGAGGATGTGGAACCTCACGATATATTACTGTGCCTTCAGACCGGAAAGAAGCTCAGTGATACCGACCGCATGAGATATGAGGGCGGCCAGTATTACGTGAAATCCGAAGATGAGATGAGGGCACTTTTTTCGTATATTCCGGAGGCTGTGGAGAACACACAGCGTATAGCGGACAGATGTCATGTGGAGATAAAGTTCCACGATCTTAAGCTCCCTCATTTCGAGATACCGGAGCAGTTTGAGAATTCCTATGAATATCTGAAATACCTCTGCGACAATGGTTTTAAGGAGCGTTATCCCGAGGATGACGGAACCCTTTATGACAGGATGCTCTATGAACTCTCAGTCATTGAGACCATGGGTTTTGTAGATTATTTCCTGATAGTATGGGATTACATCAATTATTCAAAGGAACATGGTATTCCCGTGGGGCCCGGGAGAGGCTCAGCCGCGGGGAGCATAGTTTCCTATTCTTTAAGGATCACGGACATAGATCCGGTGAAATATGACCTTCTCTTTGAGCGTTTCTTAAATCCGGAGAGGGTCTCCATGCCTGATATAGACGTAGACTTTGCCTTTGAAAAGAGGCAGGATGTCATAGATTATGTGGTGCAGAAGTACGGCAGGAGTAAGTGCGTACAGATAGTCACCTTCGGAACCTTAGCTGCAAAGGGCGTCATAAGGGACGTGACCAGGGTAATGGACCTGCCCTATGATTTCGGGGACAGCCTTTCAAAGATGATCCCCAATGAGCTAAATATCACCCTTCAAAAGGCTTTGGATGAAAATAACGACCTGCGGAAACTCTATGAGAGTGACCCCCAGGTAAAGCAGGTCATAGATATGAGCATGCGCCTTGAAGGACTGCCAAGGCACACTTCCATACATGCCGCCGGCATACTGATCACCCCTGAGGACGCAGACAGGTTCGTGCCCCTTTCCAGAGGAGCAAACGGTGAGATCACAACCCAGTTCACCATGACCACACTAGAGGAACTGGGGCTTTTGAAAATGGACTTTCTGGGACTCCGCACCCTTACTGTTATCGAGAATGCGGTGGAGTTTATTAATGAGAGGACCGGCGGGAACTTAAATATAAATGACATAGATTATAACGATCCCGCAATTCTAAAATTTATCGGAACCGGCGAGACTGACGGGATATTCCAGCTGGAGTCCGGGGGAATGCAGCGTTTCATGAAGGACCTTGCCCCGGAAAGCCTTGAGGATATCATAGCCGGTATAGCCCTGTACAGGCCGGGGCCCATGGACTTTATCCCTAAGTACATAGAAGGAAAGAGGACCCAGGACAGCGTTAAATACCTCTGTCCCGAGCTGGAACCCATACTTAAGCCCACTTACGGCTGCATCGTTTACCAGGAACAGGTGATGCAGATCTTCAGGGATTTAGCGGGCTATTCCCTTGGCGCAGCGGACATCATCCGCCGGGCCATGAGTAAAAAGAAACAGAAGGTCATTGACGAGAACAGGGATATCTTTGTTTACGGCGGAGAGATGGAGGTAAGGGAATCTATCCAGAAGATCCCCGGCGGTGTCGCAAACGGCATCAGTGAAGATGCGGCCGTAAAGATCTACGCCAGCATGAATGATTTTGCGAAATATGCCTTCAATAAATCCCATGCCGCCTGCTACGCCTATGTCACCATGCAGACCGCTTACTTAAAGTATTATTATCCCGTGGAATTCATGGCCAGCTTAATGACCAGTGTGCTTGATAATCCGGGAAAGCTCTCCGGATATATGCTTTCGGCCAGATCCATGGGGCTGGAGCTGCTTCCCCCAGATATCAATAAAGCAGTGTCCGGATTTTCTCCCGCAGGTGAGCGCAGCATCAGATACGGGCTTTCCGCCATAAAGGCTGTGGGGGTATCCGTCATACAGGCTGTGGTGAAGGAAAGGGAAGAAAACGGCGAATTCACATCCCTAAGGGACTTCGTGAACCGCATGGCCGGAAACGAAGTTAACCGCCGGACGGTGGAAGCCTTCATAAAAGCCGGGGTATTTGACAGCTTCGGAGGAAAGAGACGCCAGTACATGGAGGTTTACGAGGGTCTCCTGGATTCCGCGATCCGTGAAAAGAAGGACAATATGGCGGGACAGATGTCCTTATTCGAGTTTATGGATCCGGGTTCGGAAAGCTCCTACACCGGAGATAACCTTCCGGACATAGAGGAATATCCTGAGGAGACCAAACTTGCTTACGAAAAGGAAGTGCTGGGAATATATCTTACCGGGCACCCTCTCCTGCAGTACGAAAAGCTGATAAAGAAAAACTCCGATGTGTCCAGCGCTGATTTCCTCTTAAATCCCGATACTGATCAGATCGGAATAAGAGAGGGAAGGAAGGTGGCCATAGGAGGCATGATCACTGCGGTGAGAAGAAGGCAGACCAAAAAGGGTGATACCATGGCCATATTCTTCCTTGAAGATATGCTGGGAACAGTGGAATGTATAGTATGGCCCAGGGTTTATGCGGAAAATGTCTCAATTATCACGGAGGACGCCAAGGTACTCTTAAAGGGAAGAGTGAAGGCCGATGATGAGAAGGACGGACAGCTCATGGTGGACGAGATCATTCCCTTTGAGGATCTGGGAGGGAGCCTGTATATCCGCTTTGAAGATATGTTCAGCTATCGGGAAAAAGAGGAAGAGCTGAGGAGCGTTTTAAGGAGTTCCGAGGGACGTGACAGGGTGATCATCTACCTGAATAAGGAAAAAAAGCAGAAGATGCTGCCGGAATCCCAGAGCGTGAAAGCGGATGAAGAGCTTATCCGGATCTTAAAAGAGAAGTTTGGGGACGAAAACATAAAGTATGTGGGCTGAAAATTTGGCGCCCGACTTGAAAAATACACGTGTTTTTAATATAATTAGTGGGATTTACAGGCACTTATAGGCTTTTAATTGTGTGGAGAGCATAAAATGGCAAAAGCAGAAAAAGCTATAAAGACCATAGGGGTACTGACCAGCGGCGGAGATGCGCCGGGAATGAACGCGGCAATCCGTGCGGTTGTAAGGAAGGCATTAAAAAACGGACTTAAGGTCATGGGTATAGACAAGGGCTATCAGGGCCTTTTGAATAACGAGATAAGGCCCATGAGCGCAAAGGATGTGTCCGATTCCATTCAGATGGGCGGAACCATATTGAAGACAGCCCGTTCTGAAGAATTCACCACCCGTGAAGGTCAGGAAAAGGGTGCGAAGATCTTAAAGGAGCACGGTGTCGATGCACTGGTTGTCATCGGCGGAGACGGTTCATACAGGGGCGCTCTGGCACTTTCACATCTCGGTATCGGAGTGATAGGAATACCCGGAACCATCGATCTGGACATTGCCTGCACTGATTACACCATCGGTTTTGACACCGCCATCAATACGGCTATGGAGGCCATTGACAAGGTCCGTGACACATCTTCCTCACATGAGAGATGTTCCATTATAGAGGTTATGGGTAGGAAAGCCGGTTACATAGCGCTCTGGTGCGGAATTTCCAGCGGCGCCGAGGAAATCCTCCTTCCCGAGAAATATGACTTTGACGAGCAGAAGATCATAAATCATATAGTAGGTATCAGAAAGCTTGGTAAGACCCACTTCCTTATCGTAAACGCAGAGGGCGTGGGACACTCGGTTTCCATGGCAAGGCGTATAGAGGCCGCTACCGGTATGGAGACCAGGGCCACCATCTTAGGATACATGCAGCGAGGCGGATCACCTACCTGTAAAGACCGTTTTTACGCATCAGTCATGGGAGCCATGGCGGCAGACCTTCTGACAAAGGGCGTGATCAACAGAGTTATCTGCTTTAAGAACGGAGACTTTACGGATATTGATATCGATGAAGCTCTGGCAATGAAAAAGGAAATCCCGGAATATTACGTAGAGATAGCAAAGGATCTGGTTAGGTGATAACATCGTACACCAACCCAAAACTTAAAAATATCCGGGAGCTCATGAACCGCTCCCGGGCAAGGAAAAAGGCGGGTGCTTTCGTAACAGAGGGCATCCGCATGTTTAATGAAATACCGGAAGAGCTGATAGAAGAAGTATATGTAAGCGAGAGCTTTCATGAAAAGAACCCGGGAATATCCGGGGAGACAGTATCGGAGCCGGTTTTCAGGAAACTATCGGACACACAGAATCCCCAGGGGATACTATGCGTGGTGAAGCAGCCGGAATTTGATCCCGAAGCATGTTTAAGCAGGGAACAGGGGCTATACCTTATTCTTGAAAGGATACAGGATCCGGGAAATCTCGGAACCATTGTCCGGACTGCCGAGGCAGCGGGAGTGAGCTGCATAATTATGGACAGGGATACGACGGATCTCTATGCTCCTAAGGTCATAAGGTCAACCATGGGTTCCGTTTTCAGGGTACCCTGCTTTTATACGGAGGATCTTAGCGGCACTATTGCAGAGATGAAGGCGAAGGGCATAGTCCTTTACGCAGCGGATCTGAAGGGCAGCGTTTTCTATAACGAGGTGAAATACCCGGGAAAGACCGCTTTTATGATAGGCAATGAGGGGAACGGACTGAAGCCGGAAACGGCGGAAATGGCGGATGAAAGGATAAAGATCCCCATGAAGGGGAAGACGGAATCCTTAAATGCTGCAGTGGCGGCGGCGCTTTTGATGTACGGATATATGAACGCCATGTTATGAGCTTAAGGGAAGTTTTTCAGGGGAGCACATTGAAGAAAGGATCTGAAATATGGGAACACTTAAGGGAAGAAACTTTTTGACATTGATGGATTTTACGCCGGATGAGATAAGGCATTTTCTGGACCTGGCCGCTAAATTCAAAAAGATGAAGAAAGATGGCGTGAGCCACGACGGGCTCCGGGGAAAAAATGTGGCTCTTATCTTTGAAAAGACCAGCACCAGGACCAGGTGTTCCTTTGAAGTGGCAGCTCATGACCTCGGCATGCAGACCACCTATCTGGATAATTCCGGTTCCCAGCTGGGAAAAAAGGAGAGTGTCGAGGACACAGCCTCAGTTCTGGGGCGCATGTATGACGGAATAGAATACAGGGGCTTCGGACAGGAGAGGGTGGAGACCATCGCGAAGTACTCCGGCGTTCCCACATGGAACGGCCTGACGGATGAGTACCATCCCACCCAGATACTTGCTGATATGCTCACCATAAGAGAGCATCTGGGAGACGAGAAGGGAAAGAAATTCGTCTACATGGGAGACGCCAGATTTAATATGGGCAATTCCCTTATGATCGGCTGCGCAAAGCTGGGACTTCATTTCGTGGCCTGTGCACCGAAGAAGTATTTCCCGAATGACGAGCTGGTGGCAAAGTGTAAAAAGTGGGCTGAAGAAAGCGGCGGAAGCATAACCCTTACAGAGGATACAGTTTCTGCAGTTGAAAACGCGGATGTGATCTATACGGATATCTGGGTTTCCATGGGAGAGCCCGCGGAGATCTGGGATGAGAGGATAAAGGACCTGTCCCCCTATAAAGTGGATATGGATAAGATGAACAGGGCTTCCGACAATGCGATCTTCATGCACTGCCTGCCTTCATATCACGATCACAAGACTTCGATCGGAAAAGAGATCTGCGAAAAATACGGCTTTGACGACATGGAAGTTTCTGATGAGGTTTTCCAGAAATACAGGGACGTCTTATTCGACGAGGCGGAGAACAGGATGCACACCATAAAGGCAGTGATGGCGGCAACCCTGGGATTTGAAGGATAATTCTTTGATAGTTAAGGATAGTGAAATAAAGGGCCCGGAGGACTTCGGATACGAGGCCATATGTAAAAGCCTCAGGACAGAATGGCTTGGAAAGGGTGATTCCCTTATCTTTTTCCCTACCATCGACTCCACAAACGAGGAGGCTAAGCGGCGGGCGGAAAAGGGAGCTCCCCACGGGCTGATGCTTGTTTCCGATGAGCAGACTGCCGGAAAGGGCCGTAGAGGAAGGAGCTGGAGTTCGCCTCACGGAACCATGACCGCCATGAGCTACCTCTTAAGGCCGGAGATACCGGCGGACAGGGCTTCGATGCTGACCTTAGTTATGGCCCTTGCCTGTATGAGGGCGGTGGAGATCACCTCAGGCGTCCCTGCGATGATCAAATGGCCGAACGACATAGTGATAAAGGGCAGGAAGGTCTCGGGGATACTTACGGAGATGGTGCCGGAAGGCGAGGGCATCAAATACGTAGTGATCGGAACCGGGATAAACGTGAACCAGAAGGAGTTCCCGGAAGAGATAGCGGAAACCGCCACTTCCCTTTTTATAGAAACAGGGAAGTTGATCTCGAGAAGCCTTATCACGGCTGAATGTGCCCGGCAGTTTGAGGAATGCTACGGTATCTTTGAGCGGGACCGGGATCTAAGGAACTTAAGGGACGAATACAACTCAAAGTGCGTTAATACAGGGAACAGGGTAAAGGTTCTGGACCCTAAGGGCGAATACGTTGGATCGTCCGAAGGCATAACAGACAGCGGGAAACTGATGGTAAGGTTAGAGGACGGCGGTATCGCGGAAGTGGATTCCGGCGAAGTCAGCGTCCGGGGGATATACGGATATGTGTGAAACAGTACTCTGCGCAGCTAATTCATATAAGAAAAAATACTATTTCAATCAGGAGTTCGGAAAGCTTCCCGAACAGGTTAAAGACGAGCTCAAATCCATGAGTGTCCTTTTCACGGAAGAAGTGGGCGGAGTTTTTGAGATGGTCTTTGATGAGGACGGAGAGCTTATCATAAAGACCGAAGCTGAGGAGAACGATCCCGCCTATGACGAGATAGGCTCGGGGCTTTTGGTTAAAAAGCTGAGGAGTGAAAAAAGACAGCTCTTTGAAGAACTCACTCTTTTCTATAAGGTGGTATTCCTCGGAGAAGAAGCAGAGTGAAGATCGGAAATGTGGAATTAAAGAACCCCTATTTCCTTGCCCCCATGGCGGGGGTGTCCGATCTGCCTTTCCGCCTTATCTGCGCTGAAATGGGGGCCGGCCTGGTCTGTACGGAGATGATAAGCGCCAAGGCGCTTTTTTACAAGAATAAGGCCACCGAGGAGCTTATGAGGACCCACCCTGAAGAGCACCCGGTATCGCTGCAGATATTCGGTTCTGACCCCGATATCATGGCAGGACAGGCTGAAAAGCTGTCCGAAAGGGACTTTGAGATACTGGATATCAACATGGGCTGCCCCATGCCTAAGATCGTGAATAACGGTGAAGGATCGGCGTTAATGAAGGATCCTGCCCTGGTTGAAAAGATCGTTTCCGCTGTGGCGGCTGCATCGAAAAAGCCGGTGACCGTTAAGATCAGAAAGGGCTTTGACGAGGCTCATTTAAATGCGGTGGAGATCGCAAAGATCGCAGAGGCAGCGGGGGCTGCGGCAGTGCAGGTCCACGGCAGGACAAGAGAGCAGTATTACGAAGGAAAGGCCGACTGGGATATTATCAGGCAGGTTAAGGAAGCAGTAAAGATCCCGGTCATAGGAAACGGGGATATCCGCTCAGCGGAGGATGCGGCGGCCATGTTTGAAGAGACCGGGTGCGATGCGGTTTCCGTGGGAAGAGCCGCCCGGGGGAATCCCTGGATATTCAAAGAGCTTATAAGCGGGAAGACTTACCGCCCCACAATGGAGGAGCGGGTAGAAGTAATAAAGAAGCATATAGCTTTGGAGACAGAGTATAAGGGCGAATATATCGCAGTAAGGGAAATGAGGAAGCATATAGCCTGGTACACATCAGGGATACCGCACTCAGCCAGACTCAGAGCCCAGTGCTGCAAGGTAGAAACTCTTGAAAGCCTTATAAGGCTTATTGACAGTTATCCGCTTCATGGATATAATACGTGAATTGAGTTTTATAGATAAAAAAGCCGCCGGGCGGTTTTTTTACAGGAGGTCGAAATGGCAGAAGAAGTTGTAAACGGCAAGAAAGTTATCCTTACGGCAGACGGGCTCAAGAAACTTGAAGATGAGCTCTCGGATCTTAAGAATGTCAGACGCGCGGAGATAGCCCAGGAACTGAAAGATGCCAGGGCTCAGGGAGATCTTTCGGAAAATGCCGAATATGATGCGGCAAAGGATGCCCAGCGTATCATCGAGGAGAGGATCGTTGAGATCGAAAGTCTCCTTAAGAACGTTGAGGTTGTAGACTCCAGCGAGATCGATTCCGAGAGAGTCAGCATCGGATGCAGGGTTAAGCTCAGGGACATGGAGTACAAAGAGGATATGGAATTCCTTATGGTAGGCTCCACAGAGGCCAGCAGCCTTCAGGGAAAGATGAGTAACGAGTCCCCTGTAGGAAAGGCTATCCTCGGACATAAAAAGGGCGAGACCGTAAAAGTCGAGACAAAAGCCGGAAAGATCAAGTATAAGATACTTGATGTATATGTTGATAAAAAGAAAAAATAACTGTTCGGAGCTTTTAGGTTTTGAATAATTACGGTTATTTTTCATCAGGGAGAGAAAATGCCTCAGGAAGATATTTTACAGGTAAAAAGAGACAAGCTTAAGACACTTCAGGATTCCGGCAGGGATCCCTTCAGGGTCGTAAAATATGATGTGAGCCACCACTCTGTTGAGATCAAGGACGGTTTCGATCTCATGGAGGGTAAAGAGGTCACCATTGCCGGAAGGATGATGTTCAAGCGGGTAATGGGAAAGGCTTCTTTCTGCAATGTTATGGACCTTATGGGAAAGATCCAGGTCTATGCATCAAGGGACAATCTTGGTGAAGAGCCTTACGGCGATTTCAAGAAGCTCTATGATGTGGGCGATATCATAGGCGTAAAGGGCAATGTATTCAGGACAAAGGCAGGAGAGATATCGGTAGAAGCTAAAGAGATCACTCTTCTCAGCAAGGCACTGCAGCCGCTGCCGGAGAAGTTCCACGGCCTTACCGATACGGATATGAGATACAGGCAGAGGTATCTGGATCTCATTATGAATGAGAAGGTAAAGGACACCTTTGTAAAGAGATCTAAGATCATCAGCGCCATCAGGCATTTTTTAGATGATCAGGGCTTTATGGAAGTTGAGACTCCCATGCTGGTGGAAAACGCCGGCGGAGCCGCAGCAAGACCTTTCCTTACGCACTATAACGCACTGGATGAAGACAGGAAGCTCCGCATTTCCCTGGAGCTCTACTTAAAGCGTCTCATTATCGGCGGACTTGAAAGAGTATATGAGATAGGCCGTGTATTCAGGAACGAAGGCCTTGATACAAAGCACAATCCGGAGTTTACCCTGATGGAGCTCTATCAGGCTTACACGGATTATAACGGCATGATGGACCTCACTGAGAGGATGTTCCGTCATGTGGCTGAGAAAGTATGCGGTACCACCACCGTTTACTACGGTGATGAGGAAGCCCAGGACGGAGTCACCATTGATCTCGGCAAGCCCTTCAGGCGCCTAACCATGGTGGATGCCATAAAGGAAGAGACCGGCATAGACTTTGATACCATTACTTCCGACGAAGAGGCAAAGAAGCTTGCTGACGAGAAGCATATTGAATACGAAAAGCATCATAAGAAGGGAGACATCGTAAATCTCTTCTTTGACGAATTCTGTGAGGAAAAGATGATCCAGCCCACCTTTATCATGGATCATCCTATTGAGATCAGTCCTCTTACAAAGAAGAAGCCCGACGACCCCTCAAAGGTTGAAAGGTTTGAACTTTATATCAACGGATGGGAGATGTGCAACGCATACTCCGAGCTGAACGACCCCATCGATCAGCGTGAGAGGTTCGCCGCGCAGGACGCTCTGGCCGAGGCCGGAGATGAAGAAGCCCAGCACACCGACGAGGATTTCCTCCACGCCATGGAGCTCGGCATGCCTCCCACAGGCGGTATCGGCTACGGCATAGACCGTCTCTGCATGCTGCTCACCAACTCACCGAACATCAAAGAGGTTATCGCATTCCCGACTTTGAAGAGCCTCAGCTAATGAAAACCCAGTAAACACAAGGGTTTGCGGATTTGACGTAAGCGGAAAGTCATGCAAAAGTACAGCAAAAAATCAAATCGAAATGCGCAAATATGCGGTTTTATGCGGTTTCGATAGCTTTCAGGGATAACCGAATATAGTAAGACTTTAGGACACTTTCTAAGAAAGAAATTTCGAGGAGAGTGTCTTTTTTTGCCTGTTGTTATGGTGGTACTTCAGGACCGACGGTCCTAAAGCTTAAAAACAGTAGTCAGTTTTTGGTCAGATTTCGAGATCGGAAAGGAGGAAAACCGCGAATGTACGGGACAGCGATAGTGCATGTGTTGTTGTTAAACACTAAAGTACACATGAGCCTGCGGAAGAATAAATCGCCATAGGAGGAGAAAATATCGCATGGAATACAGAAACACAAGGTTTCCCGAAGAACTCGTAAATGTCAGGGTGCAGGCTAATACATCATATCAGATCAAGAGAGTGATGGAGCTTGTGCAGAATGAGAAGGGACTGGAACTGATGAGCTGCTCAAAGATCATGCCGAACTCAGGAACCGGACCGAGGCTCCGACAGTTCGCAACATTCAAAGATTTGAAATACGAAAAGAAGCAACAGCAAAAAAAACAAAAGAACAAATTTCAGAAGGAAGTTCTGATAAGGAGGATGCTCATGTGTAAAGTGATAGCAATAGCAAATCAAAAAGGCGGTGTGGGTTATGGAAAGTGGTAGATTATGAAAAGTAATCCCCGCAATTCCTGGAAAATACTGTATTTTTCCGTTGATTAACTTTGCATAATACATCATCCTTTACAGTGAAAAAATCAACACTCAAGGAGGATGTTTTAAATGAAAACAAACAAGTTGCAACAGTTAATGGATGGCACTCAGGAGGCTTTA
>JAEEGL012525866.1_pt1 | contig 11383 bp, 12 predicted proteins | sample 9134231 | NCBI WGS metagenome assembly JAEEGL01 (sample SAMN16246548, study PRJNA631951) | gut metagenome | biome: gut microbiome; feature: rumen; material: fiber-attached | host: Bos | place: Iran: Karaj | collected 2018-10
AGCTTGGCAGAGAGGAACAGCAGGAGTATCAGGAGCTGTTTGTAAAGAAGGATATCAATGCTCTGAGCTGCTCCACAACATTCGAGATGGGTGTTGACGTAGGTGATCTGGAAACGGTTTATCTTAGAAACATGCCTCCGTCGCCGGCAAACTATGTGCAGAGAGCTGGTCGTGCAGGGCGAAGCTTACATTCGGCTGCGTACTCATTGACATATTCGAAGCTAAGCTCTCATGACTTTACGTACTATAAAGAGCCCATTCAGATGATTTCAGGAAAAATCGGAGTTCCTGTTTTCACCGTAAAGAACGAAAAGGTAATTCAAAGACATATCTTTGCGGTTGCATTAAGTATGTTCTTTGCTGAGAATCCAGACGTTTATAACAGCAATAACGCGGACGTATTCCTGAACAAAGACGGAGTAGATAGGCTTGTAGCTTTTCTGAATGAAAAGCCGGAGGCCTTAAAAGCTATACTTAAGAAGTCTATACCAGGCGATATGCATGAACAAATGGGAATAGATGACTTCTCTTGGCTTGAAAAGCTGATCGGACAAGAGGGCGTACTTACTATTGCTGTTGAAGATTTTAAAGAGACTATAAAGTGGTATGAGGACGAAGCGGCTCGTCTCAGTAGTATCGGGGATGAAGAAGGCGCACTAAGGACACTTGTAAAACTGAAGCAGTTTAGAAGAAGCGCTGAAGATGGAAAGGGAAGGAATGAACTGATTGAGTTCCTTGCAAGGAACAATGTTCTTCCTAAGTACGGATTCCCGATTGATACAGCGGAACTCTATCAAAATAGCAATCAGAGTAAAACAAAGAAATTGCAAATTGTACGAGACCTCCAACAGGCTATATCTGAATATGCTCCAGATTCGCAGGTTGTTGCTGACGACACTCTGTATACGAGTAGATATATCAGGAAACTTCCTCAGAAAACTGGCCAAGAATGGGAAGTTAATTACATTGCTCAGTGTAAGGAACCTTCTTGTAAAACTTGGAACTGGCGAAGAATTGAGCCTAGTAAGGAAGGCGAGACATGCATATCATGTCAGCGTATTATTGAAAAGTCCCACTGGCGTTCATCAATAGAGCCCAGAAAAGGTTTTATTGCAGAGTCACAAACGAGAGCCGTTCCAATGACAAAACCGGATCGTTTATATGGCAGTGATGCGTATTATATTGGCGATCCGCAGAGGCACATCATCGATAAATATGATTTCATGGTTAACGATGCGAAGATCTTTTTGGAGACGTCTTCGAATGACTCTCTTATGGTCGTTTGCAACAGTGATTTCTTTGTATGTGGCCGATGTGGTTATGCAATAAGTGTAGCAGGTGCGTATAGCGAAAAAAAGAGCTCAGATGCATACAAGAACCAGTATAAGAAAAAGCATTCATCGCCTTGGGGTAAAGAGTGTGAAGGTATGCTCTTCAAACATAAACTTAGCCATGCCTTTAAGACAGACGTTGTGAATATGGTCATGGGAAGCTCGAGAGCGAAGAATGTTAATGTCATGCTGTCAGTAATGTATGCTCTTCTCGAGGCAACGGCGAAGGTTCTTGATATCGAGAGAAATGATATTAAAGGTTGTTTGCACAAGGTTATCTTTGAAGGTCGAATGATCTATTCTATAATTCTCTACGATGCAGTAGCGGGTGGAGCGGGCCATGTAAGAAGATTAGTTACAAACGGTGGAGAGAAACTTCAAGAGGTTATTAGAGAAGCTATTGCTCTTACAAAGAACTGTACTTGTGATCCTTCATGCTATAACTGTTTGAGAAACTATTATAACCAGAACTATCATGATATCTTAAGCAGACAAGAAGCATACTTGTTCTTGGAGAAGTTTGAAGGAAGCATGACACCGTATGTTCGCGTGAAAGAGGATGATGAGATAAAGGATAATACCGGAGATTCAGCGGTACTCAAGATGTCAGATCTTACGATGGATAGCGGCATTCAATGTACAGAATACGAGAATTGGAATTCTTTACACTATATTTATCCTGATAGCTATGCCGAACTGTTCACAGATTTTGATGATAAGCACATTCCTTTGCCGGATGCGGCTTTTGTATACGCTAAAGTTCCATCAAGGGATGAATTGACAGAGATTCTGTTTATCTGGAAAGAAAAACACATAATGGTATTTGATGATGATCAGCCCGCATTAAAGGTTGAGGGCTGGAAGTCATACCATTGTTCTGATCTAAACGCATTGAAGTTTTCGAAGAACTTTTGAAAGAGGTAATTATTTATGGCTCGGATGATTCCTAATACAATGCAGGATGATAATGAAAGCTTTGGTGAAAAGCAGGTATTTGAAGCTTTAAAGACCAAGCTTGGACCGGATTATGTTGTGTTTCATTCGGTAAGGTGGAATGAGGTTGAAGCTAAAAAGGTGGTATGGGGTGAGTCTGATTTTACAGTTTTTCACCCCAAAAAGGGAATTATCGTTATAGAAGTAAAGTCCGGAGGCATTGAATGTGATAATAATACCTGGACTTACATTCGAACAGATAATTACGAGAGACATCCCATGAAGAACCCGCTTAAGCAAGCAGGCCGGAGCACATATCGGTTTGCTGAGCTCATAGATGATCTTTTTGAGGATCAGATTCTCTATAAGAACATAAAATGTAGAGTAGAATCTGCGGTCTGGTTTCCTTCACTTTCAAGGTTAACTGACATAGGTGAGCTGCCCATGGAGTATCATGAGGAGTTTGTCTTGCTTGAAGATGCATTGGATAATCCTGAACCATATATAGACCGGATTTATAAGTTCTACAATATGGAAGCACAGACTTACTTAACTCCGGCATGCGCAGAAGCTATAATTGACGCATTTGCTCCACATTTTAGGGCTGTTGCAAGCCTTAGATCTAAGCGTGAAGAACAGAAGGATATGTTCTTTAGGTTGACGGAAGAGCAGAACGCTCTGATTAATTACCTTGAGGAGCAAAGAGTCGCTGCCATTCAAGGCGCTGCAGGAACAGGGAAAACGGTACTGGCCTGTGAGAAAGCCAAGGCGCTCGCAAAAGACGGTAAGGTTCTGTTCTTGTGCTTTAATAAGTTCTTATGTACAGCGCTCCGAGAAGACAAGGAACTTAATCCTAAAAAGTATGAGAACGTAGATTTTTACAACATAAAAAAGCTGGTAAGCACAAAAATAAAATCGCAATATGAAGATAACATCGATGATGATGAGGTAGAGGTTTACTTAGACCGGTACGAGAATTATGGATGGGATTACAAACATATCATTATCGATGAAGCACAGGATTTTAAGGATGAGTTTATTGAGAAACTCTATGAGATAGCATTCTTCTCAGAAGGAGCCTTTTATGTGTTCTTTGATAAGAATCAGTTCGTGCAAGGACGTAAATATCCTAAATGGCTTCAGGACGCTGAGTGCCGGTTAATACTTAATATAAACTGCAGGAACACATTTAGAATAGCTGAAACATCAGGAAAGCCAATCGGTGTTCAACCTAAGATGCTGAAAACCGTAAAAGGCGATAATGCAAATTTGTATATCTGCGGTGATAGAAAGGCTGTTGAGAAGAAGATAACAGCCCTTATTACAAAATACTATGAGAATAAGTATCCGCTTGATGAAATTTGTGTTATCACTTCAAAAACAGTTAATGATTCTATACTAAATGGCGTTGAGAAGTTTGGCTGTTATGAGGTCACACATACCAGGACAAAGGGAAAGGTGCTTTTTACAGCCTCGAGGCAGTTTAAGGGATTAGAGTCAGATGTCATTATCCTGGTTGATATTGATGAGAAGACATTTGCTGATGATACGAATAAGCGACTTTTCTATGTAGGCGCATCTCGGGCAAAGTTCAATCTTGATCTTATAGTGAATGGGGACGAGTCGACAATAGCAACTATAGTTGATCAGATGAATTGGGAGCCTAAAAAGAGGCCAATAGCAGCTATAGTTAAGGCGCTTGACTTGAAGTATACATCGGAATAGAGAATGAAAGATATTAAGATATTATGAGTTGAACGAGTAAAGAATTTTATTATGGATGATGTAGCTTAAAAATTTTAAGGAAAAATGATATGAGCAAACTCCAATTGCTTCACGGCTCCTGCGCCGATCAGAAGGCAGATGCAATAGTGAATGCAGCAAATAAATATCTGGCGCACGGCGGAGGTATATGCGGCGTGATCTTTGGCAAGGCGGGGGCTTCCGAACTGGCAGCGGCCTGCAGACAATATAAGACTCCGCTTGCGGATGGCTCCGCAGTTATGACGCCTGCGTTTGGGTTGTCGAATGCGAAATATATTATTCATGCTGTTGGACCGGACTTCGGATCGACACCGACAGCGTTCAAGGAACTGTTTGATGCTTATTACAATTCGTTGATCGTATTGAAAGAGAATGGATTGCACAGTATTTCGTTTCCGCTGATCAGCTCAAGTATATTCGGTGGTGATCTTCCGAATCCCGTGGCGGAGTCAACGAAACAATGCGTGAGAGCTTATAATACCTTTGTTCATGATTATCCGGATTATGATATTGAAGTCATGCTATGCGCTTTTACAGACAAAGAGATGAAGAATGCCGAACAAGAATTTGGAAAGCAATGATCCTGGAGGATTTAAGATATGCCGACCTATTATTACTTTGTTGTTTCCATCGACGGCGATTACGCTCACCTACGTAGGATAGACATCGAATCCGATGATCTGAAGCTTGTGGCATTGGCTCTGCTTCCGGCGGAGATCAGTGAAGGATGCAAGCTGAAATATGAAATGATGGAATATGAGATTGTTGAATAAATGCTGTAATCATGCGGGGTTGACTCCGTGAGGCGAAAAACGGACATGCTGCTGATGTATACTGAAGAAAAAACAACCCGGATATTCCGGAGAAAGGAAAGCCTGATCATATAATATGGTTGGGCGCGGTATCATTATGAGAATCGGATCTATGGAAGTGTTGAAGCAGCGTATGGAAGAGGCAATTGCTGAAGTAGGTAAGGACGAGAGGTACGTTGAAAGCTTGGAAGCCATAAAGGATATTTTTTATGAGCAGAAAATGTACGATCTCAAGAATATGGATGATATTAAGGATAACTTGTGTGCACGGTTACATGAGGCAGACGGGGCCTATCCGATGCATCCCTGTGTGGCAAGGCTTCTGATTGATATCTATGAGGACGGCGTTGATAACAAGAATGCCGATTCAATGTGCGATCTTGGCTCATTATATTATACCGGAAGGGCAGGTGAGCAGGACTATAAAAAGGCTGCTTACTATTATGAAATGGCTGATAAGGGAGGCAGTCGCCAGGGCACGGAGAATTTGGGATACATCTATTATTACGGACGGACAGGTGAGAAAGACTACGAAAAGGCGTTCAAATGTTTTCTGAAGGGAGCGCTTGACGGTCACATTCGTTCGTTGTACAAGATTGGTGACTTTTACAGAAACGGCTACTTTGTTGATAGTGATTTGAAGGAAGCATTTATAATATATAATCGTTGCGCTGAAACAATGACGGAAGATGCGATACCGCTCGTGGGAGCAGATGTATTCATGCGTCTGGGTGATTGCTATTACGAAGGTTTGGGCGTTGAAAAGGATCTGCTTACTGCCCAGCGGTTCATGAGCTTAGCCGAAAACCTGTTTTACAGGCGCCTGAAAGAAGGAGATTTCTACCAAAAGAGCAATCTGGAGCATGTATTGGATGTTTTGGGAAAGATCAGAAAAGAAATGATCGAAGACAGCCTGCCGGACTTGTCCTGGGCAGGATATAAGGAGTAGGTAATGGTTTGTGTATATGTTTACAGACTTACATCTGATACGGGGCTTGCACCATGTGCAGAAAATGGACTCCTTTCACTTGCTGTTTGCAAGGGCGGTCAGATGAGAGGCAACAAGATTATCAACACAGGGCTTAGGCACTGGGTGGGAAGCAAAAAGGATGTGGATTATGCCAAAGATGAGGTTTATATCCTTGGTACTTATGAGAACAGGTTCCTTTATCTTGCAAAAGTAACGAAAGTTGTTACTATGATGGAATACTTTAACGGAATGTCAGCCGGTAGAACAGATGATATTTATAGTGTTGTTAATGGCAATCTGATTCGAAACGGTAAGCTTCGTAAGGAGAGTATACACACTGAACCGGAAAGGATAGCGAAAGATTTTGCAGGAGAATATGTTCTTCTGTCTGATGATTATATCTATCTTGGACAAGACGCTGTTCTTGATGACATGGTTTTAGCCTATACAGCCAGGTTCCAGGAAACAAAACGATATGAGGGAGAAATTGCCGAACAGCTTATTAGGGGGTGCCGTAAGTATGCTGATGACAAGAAGCATATCCCTCATTCGCCTTTTAAGAAAAACGGAGGGTGTAAATGAAAGTTGTTCTGTCGCGCAAGGGATTTGATTCTGCAAATGGTGGTATTCCCAGTCCTATTATGCCGGATGGAACCATGCTATCGCTCCCGATACCGTTAAAAGATGAAAACGCAGCATATTCCGACATTCAATGGAATGGGATGGCTTATTCAGATATTTTACATCAGCTTGCTCCCGAAAAAGTGTTTGATAAATGTCATTTGGATCCGGATATCAGAAATAATCGAATTGAACACATTAAGGAATGGGTACCGGCGTTTGGACAACTTGGATCAGCTCAAGGAAAACTAAGGAATGCCGGCGTTGAAGTTGGCGATTTGATCCTTTTCTTCGGTTGGTTCAGGAAAACTATAAAAAATGAAACGGGATATTGCTTTGCTCCGAGAAGAGAAGGTGATTTTTATGCAGGGAATGATCTGCAAGTTGTATTCGGTTATATTCAGATTGGTGAAATCATTTCAGATCAGGAAGAGATAAAGAAGTTTTACTGGCATCCTCATTCAACGGATGTACATACCTGTGATAAGAATAATGTTTTGTATTTACCGGCGGAGAAACTGTCGTTTATGCCTTCATTAAATGGATATGGAACACTGGATTTCAGAAAAGATCGCGTATTGACTAAAGAAGGCTTTACCAGAGCGGTTTGGAATGAATATTCGTTCCTGATGCCTGAACATATATTGGCTAATGTCAAGAATTCAGCTAAGGGGGAAGGCCTTTATTATTCAGGGATCTGGCAGGAGATGGTTGTTGAAGAAACTCCCGAACTCATGGAATGGGTTAAACAGGTTATAAAATGAAGGAGAAGGTCTATGAACATAGGTAATGGTATTATCGGGTTTCATCTTCCGGATGAACCGTATGGCTTTTTTAGTAATTGGTATATTGCTCCTTTTTCATATGCAGGCAGGGAATACTGCTGTGTAGAACAATATATGATGAGCCGTAAAGTGGCTTTGGCGAAGAAGCATGAATTGATATCCAAAATAATGGAATCAAGCGATCCTGCCGAGATAAAGCAATACGGCGGTAAACAGTATTTCCCGGAGTTCATGGAGATTAAGGACATCTGGGATAAGAATTGTCGTCATATCGTTAAGCAGGGAGTATATGCAAAGTTCAGACAGAATCCGGATCTTTGCAAATCCTTACTGGAAACAGGTGATGCTTTGTTGGCTGAGTGCGCCGGACAAGATCATATATGGGGGATAGGTATTAACCTGCATGATACGGCATGGAAGGATGTTTCAAAATGGAACGGAAGCAATTACCTTGGCATTATTCTGATGGAAGTAAGAGACCTGTTAAAGGCCGAAGTTTCAAAGAATGGTAAGGTTGAGTTCGTTGACTATAGTGATGCAAAGCCCATTGATGAATGGCTGATGACACCTGCCGTGCTTGCAAGGTATCCGTATTATTATAAGGCTGTTCATTCCTATGCAGATCAACTGAGACACCAAAACGAAAAGGATGCATTTTATAACTCCCCGTTAGCTGATACGGAATATAACATGGCTACCAATATGGGAGGCGGATTACCACCCTTTGGTTTTTATGAAATGAAGCAAGAGATATTTGAGATTGCGAACCGTAGAAAAGAAATGTAATAGTATACTTAAGTGAATTATGTGTAAAAAGAAAATATGAGCAAAAGCAATTTGTGGATAGATTTGGAAACAGCAGGAACAACCGGAAGTAAAAAGGGAATCATAATACTGGATGAGGAGTATTCAGGTGCGTGCAGGATCACACTTGAACGTTGCAAGGATTATTATGCAATAACCTGCGGCATGTATGGTGGAATGGTGCCCAAAATTGTAGAAATGGGGTGAAAACATAATGAAATATGTAGTTGAGGATAAAAAATTTCATTTTATGTATGCCTTTGATTCAGATACAGGTGCGTATATGAGAACGGGTATAATCGATAAAAATGGAAAAGATACGGGAAAAGATCCGTTTATGGCGTCATTTCCGCATTTGATTGATGTTGGTATCATGGGACATTGTATTCATGGGAAGACGGGGTTGTGCGTAAAAGCTGGAATCGGTTGCTATCAAAGTGGTTTAACGGTTGAACGTCCGAATATGGCGTTGAAAGATTTTGAATGGATTGCTAAACAGTGCAAAGGAAAGTGTAACCAATTTGCACTAGGAGGAAGAGGCGATCCGGATCAACATGAAGAGTTTGAGAAAATATTAAAAATATGCAAAGATAACGATTTGGTTCCTAACTTTACAACATCTGGATATGGTTTGACACCTGAAATTGCAAACCTTTGTAAGAAGTATTGCGGTGCAGTAGCTGTAAGTTGGTATAGAAGTGAATATACCATTAGAGCGATTCAAATGTTAATAGATGCTGGTGTAAAGACAAATATTCACTATGTAGTTGGTAAAAATACCATAGATGAGGCTATCGACAGGTTACAAAAAAATGATTTTCCAAAAGGTATAAATGCAATCATTTTGTTACTTCATAAACCAGCAGGATTAGGAAGTGCAAAAAATGTTTTGTCAGTAGATGATTCACGAGTGAAACAACTCTTTGAAGAAGTCGACAAGATCCACCCATTTAAGGTTGGGATGGACAGTTGCAATGTACCTGGGGCAATTAGGTTTTGTAAGAATGTACTCCCGGAATCTTTGGATACATGTGAGGGCGGAAGATATAGTTGTTACATAGGAGCAGATATGGTAATGGTTCCATGTAGCTTTGATCAGAAAAAACTATATAATGTGGTATTGAATGATGATATTACGATTGAAAAAGCATGGAACAGTGAACAATTTGAGCAGTTCAGGAATCGTATGAGAGGTGCGTGCCCTGAGTGTGATAAAAAGGAACTTTGTATGGGTGGCTGCCCGCTTATGCCAGAAGTTGTATTCTGTGATTCGGCAGATAGAAAATTAGTGTAGGAGGAACACGTAATGAAGATTAGAACAGATTTTGTAACCAATTCAAGTAGCAGTAGCTTTTGTAGCATCCACATTTCTGGATCAAAACTTAACAAGATTCTAATTAAGTATAAGAAATTATTTGAGAGTGAAGATTTCGAAGGATATGATATTACTGTTACAGATAAGGAATTCGAGTTTATGGATGAAGAATGTGGCTTTTATGAAGGTCCAGCTAGCAAAGATGATATTGCTAGTTCTTTTACAGAGTTTATTCAAGAATTAGCTGATTGTAGCGAGGATCCAGAAGAATTTGAGGCATTGATAGAGGAATTGGAGGAAAACGAGGATGAAATTAATGATTCTATCACTTCACTTAATTGGCAGCGCTGCGATACTGGCTGGGGTGGAGATGATGAATCTAGATTTAACTGCGAATATGATGACAGCGTCATAAGAAGTCACCTGGGTCTTGATGAGGACGCTGAAATAACTGATGAAATCAGGGAACAATTTAATGATTCATTAGCTGATGCAACAAGCCAGGATACGACTTCATGGATATATGATGGAAAGAATTTTGAAGTAACTGAAGAGCATGACTTGCTGTAATTCAATATCTTAAAAGTTACATGTCCCCATCGACTCATTTATATCCCAATCCTTTTCATCACCCACTTCCCTGAATACAGGCTGTAGTGGAGATTGAACCTTTTCTCAGCGCCCCAGACGGTGGCGGCGCATTCAAAGGTGGGGCCGATCTTGTTGTTACTCTGATCGGTGGAGATGATCCGGTCGATGGTCACGGTGACGATGGATTCGTCGCGGTCACGGAAACGGAAGCGGAGAGGAGTAATCTTCCCGTCGGTGTCCGTGCAGGAGATCATCTGTATGGGTGTATTGAGCCAAAGATATGAATCGACCACGGGAGCTCCTTTCTGTAAATTTGGATCAAAACCTACACAAGTACTTTTCCGAGAATAGCGCAGGTGCTGTTCTCGGTCACAGGGATCGGCCGGTATTTCTTATTGAGGGATATCAGCGCGGTTCCTTTTTTGTTTCTCATAAGCTTTTTGCAATAAGCGTTTCCGTTCAGGGAGAATATGCCGATCTCGCCGTCTTCCAGCGTGTTTTGGCTGTGGACAAAGATGATCTGCCTGTCCCTGAACATGGGCATCATGCTGTCTCCGGTGATGTGCACCGCAAAGTCGGCGCCTGCGGGGATGAACTCATCCGTTTCCATCTCTTCAAAGTCGTCATCATCCAGGAAGTTTCCTGTACCGGCGGAAACACCGAGAGTGTAGAGTTTTATCGTTTTGCGGGATCCTGTAGCAGATGCGGTCTGCTTTGCAAACTTTTCGTTCGAGGCAAGCATATCTATGTATTCATATGCCCTGTCTTTACCCAGATCGTTTAGGCGGCTCACGGGATTGTAGGGGTTGGTCCCGAAGATATCTTCATATATATCCTTTATTCCGAGCACCTTGCACAGTGTGAAGAGTTGATTCACGCCCGGTTCCGTGCGCCCGCTTTCCCAGCTGGACAGAGCCTTGTCAGTAACTTCTATGCCTTCCTTAAGCAGCAGCTCAGAGAGTTCAGGCTGCGTCAGATGCAGGCTTTTTCTGTATTTCGCAATGATGGGACCTATAGAATTCATATGCTTCCTCTTTTCTCATCCGGGGAGGATGTTACATTTTCAATTCAGTATGACTATACCACCTTGGACGATAAAACACAACAAAAAATCTATAAATCAGAGGAAAATATTATTCATTAAGAAGTCTAATCTATAAAAAGAAGATTTCGCTCTTGACATGGGGATTCCCCCATCGTATAATCTGCTCAAAAAATTTTCCTTGACAAAAGCAAGGTAATATATTACTCTTCTAAAAGTAATATATTACCTTTTTGATTGGAGAAATCGGATGATTATAGAAGATGTTATTCAGAGCGATATGGTTGAGTTTTCTGAAGTTCCGTCAAATTATTATCTGCTTGGGCTTTTAAGTGCGTTTGAAAATCGGTTTCAGGCAATGGCGGACAATGCTATGCAGGAAATCAGTTGGAAGCAGTTCTTTGCGATAATATGC
>JAEEGL012923163.1_pt1 | contig 11383 bp, 11 predicted proteins | sample 9134231 | NCBI WGS metagenome assembly JAEEGL01 (sample SAMN16246548, study PRJNA631951) | gut metagenome | biome: gut microbiome; feature: rumen; material: fiber-attached | host: Bos | place: Iran: Karaj | collected 2018-10
CATCAGTATTATTTTTTGTTGTATTTATTGCTGCGGTTGGTTCGTTTTATTTAAGGGACTCTCAGGATATTTTTTACTGCCTTTTTCGGGCTGTGGCAGGATATTTGAGAGTGCCTTTGGATAATGATGTCTGAAATGTCAATAGTGAATATATACAAAATTTGTATTAACATTTTGTTCATAATTTTTATACAAACTGTTAATCTGAAAAATGTATTTTTTTCACATCTGAATAATATTATAATGGTCAGAAAGTATTTGCCGATATAATTATAAACATATATGCGCAGCCAAAATACTTTTGATATGCTTAAATCTTTTTCATAAAAAAATGCCACGTAATTTATTACGTGGCACCTCCCTTTTTATGGGGCATTTTCCCCCCTTTCCGCTTTCATTCCATGGTGAATTTTCCGACTATGCTTTCCAGGTCTCCGATACAGATCTTGCATTCCTCCACCTTATTCGAGGTTGAGGAAGTTCCGGTCACGATGTCAGTGGTCTTTTCCGCTATATCCTGTACGCCGCCTGCTGCCTCATTAATTGTGGTATTGATCCCGGAGATCGCCGTTACTATCCTGTTTATGGCCATGTTCAGGTCATCCAGACCTCCCCTGATGTTCTGCATGCTTGCTTTGAAATCCTCGGCATCGCTCTGATACTGTTTACCCACCTTCTCAAACTCGGCATAATCTTTCAGCACCGTTTCCTCGAGGAAGGAATTTGTTTCCCCCAGACAGCCTGCCATATTATTTACGGCATCCATAACCTCCTTGACGATCTCATTGATATTGGATACCGTATCCGAGGTCTGGTTTGAAAGGTTCCCGATCTCCGTCGCGACAACCGCAAAGCCTCTTCCGGCCTCACCGGCCCGTGCCGCCTCGATGGAAGCGTTCAGGGCGAGCAGACTGGTCTGTGAGGAGATGGCCATTATCGCATCTGTAAGCTCATTTATCTTGTTGACCGACTTGGAATCCTCCAGAGCTCTGTCAGCCTTTTCCTTAACCTCTTCGTACATGGATCTTGTACGCTCCACAGCCTTTCCGGTCTTATTCCTGAGCTGGGCGGCCCTCTCCCTTACCTGTTCCGAAAAATCATCTCCGGAGACTGTCAGTGACTCTATCTGTCCCGCGCTCTCCTGCATATTCACTATGCTTCCGTTTATGGTCTCTGTGGTTGCCGAGGTCTCCTCCATAGCCGCGGCCAGTTCTTCGGTGGTTGCGGAATTATCCGTACACATCAGATTGACCCCGTCATTGGCGCTCTCGAGCTCCTCTATGTCCGAGGTTATCATCATCGACGCATTCTGGATCTGATTGATTATCTCCCTCAGATTGGAACGCATTTTCCCAATGGCCCTCATTATATTCCCGATTTCATCCTTCCTCTTAGTAAGCTTTACGGCAGTGGAATTTATGCTGAAGTTTAAGTCGGCGGTATGGTCTATCACCTCAACCACATTTTCAAGAGGCTTCAGGATGACAGTGATACCGATGTAGAAAACGATTATCGAAACGATCATTACAATGACCGCGATCAGAAGGACATTCCTTTTCAGCTCATCGACCGGCTTCATGACCGCATCGTAATCCCCGGTGACAAGGACTATATTCCCGCCCTTTGTAAAGGAATAACCGGCATATTTTTGTGCGCCCTTAAACAGATAGATCACCGAACCGTCCCCGATCTGCTCCGGCTTTTCTCCGGAAGAAAGCCTGCTCACCAGACCCTTTACCGCTTCGTTTTCAACCTGTGCTCCTATCTTTTCCAGAGTAGGATGATACATCATCAGCCCGTCCTTGCTTACGAAATAAGCATAGGAGCCCTCTACTCCCTCGACCTTGATCTCGCCTAATATCTCGAAGGTACTGCTCATGGATTCCCGCTTTCCCTCCGGATCCGATTTCAGAGCAGTAAGCAGGTTGTCCTCAATAAACTCCCCTCCGACGCCTCCGCTGAAATTCTTTGCCCGCGCGTCCATCATCGCGTCAACGGTGTTGGCCGCATTCTGGGCGACGTTCATCATATAATTGGAATATGTGGTCTCCAAAGCCCCTGATGCCGATCTGACGGCGCCGATCGTCACCCCTGCGATGACAGCCACCATAACTACCAGCACCATGAGCACGATCTTAAACGAGATTGAATGAAAAAAACCTGTCTTCACGAAGCCTTCCTCATTAGCCCTTCCCGCAGCCTTTTCCTTTGCCATAATGTAACACCAACCTTTCTGTAATACAAACAACTAATCATTGCTTTCACGAGTATGATCGCATCAGTTCATGTGCGATATATGCACATCCATCTGGTTAAAGGGTATCTTTATTCCGTTTAAGTCAAAAGCCTTCTTTATGCTTTCCGTAAGGCTCCACTTAGCCTTCCAGAAATTTTCGGTCCTGGTATATACCTTTATTCCCAGGTCGATACTCGAGGAGGAAAGGGCATCCACGTAGATAAGTATCTCCTCGTCTTTTATTAAAAGCGGCTCCTTCTGTATCACCTCCTCCAATACCGATCTTGCCTTGTCTATATCCGTTTCGTAATCGACTCCCACTACGAACTCTATCCTTCTCCTGGCCTTGTTGGTATAGTTGGTTATGGTGCTGTTTGCCAGCTCTCCGTTGGGGATGATGACCACCCGGTGATCAATGGTCAGAAGCTTTGTATGCACTATCCCGATCTCGGTGACCGTTCCCGCAAAGCTGGATTCGATCTCTATATAGTCTCCGAGGCGGAAGGGCTTGGTCGCTATTATCAGGACGCCTCCGGCGAAATTACTGAGAGCTCCCTGAAAGGCCAGACCTACCGTAAGTCCTGCGGAGCCCAGGATCGCTATCACCGAGGTCGCCTCTATCCCGAAGTGAGCCGCAACAAAGAGCACCAGGATAAAATACAGGCCTATCTTTACCGCGTTTTCCAGAAGCTGCGCATTCCCCTTATCTATCGAGGAGCGCTCAAGGATCTTTGAAAACCACTTTCTTAAATACTTGATAATATACGTCCCGATGATCAGAACGATGGCCGCTATCAGTACCCTGACCAGAAAATCCAGTGAATTGAGCTTCAGATTATCGATGAAATCACTGAATATCGATTTCTCAACCTTCGCTATATCACTGAGTTCCGTTATATCCGTATTCGCAATGAACAATCTCCCTCCGGTCATAAAACAAGCCTCCTCTGCGCCGATTTGCCTTGGCAGATCGTGCCGATCCATTACCTCTCCTTTAAAAGTGCAGCCTCTTATGCAGCTCGTTCATTACCGCTCTTCCCTTAAATACCAGCAGCCCTATAAGGGCAACTATACTGACAAAAAAGCAGATCTCCCAGGCAAGGGGCGTGTTTTCCCTTGCGACTAACATAACAAAGCCCGGTATCACCCCTATGAAGATGCTCCAGAGAACGTAAAAGGTCGCGTTATATCTGTTGCTCTTATCCAGAAAGGAGATAATGAAATTGGCAATCAGCAGTGCGCTTATCATGTAGGGAACAACATAATTCGTTGTTATCCCTCTGTAGCCGACTATGATCTCGGTTACTATCGCGGCAATGGAAAAGAGCATGACAGCCATTGTCAAAAGCCTTGACAGGACCCTTCTGTTGGCCATGACCCCCAGCACATACCAGATTATCACCGCCGACCATATCAGCACTATCAGCCCGAAATGAACATGCTCCTTCTTAAGCATAAGGAAATCAACGGTCATGCAAACCGCCGATCCCGTGACCAGCAAAAAGATCATTATCTTAAGCGCCAGAGGCTTTGTAAGCTTTTTATCATAGCGGGGAAAGCGGTCTATGGTCGCGTCCCCCTGAAGGACGCATCTGCAGAGAGGGCAGCGTTCGTAGGTTCCGCCTATGTTTATCCTGCAATGGGGACAGTTCTTCATTGGATCACCTCCGTTGCATAGAGCGTAACCTCGAGCCCGTCATCCGCAAATCCGCTCAGAAAGTTCCTGAGAACAGCGGTATTTCTGTAGGCCGAGCTGATTCCTATCACAAAATCGTTGCCGCAGGAGGAGCAGGTCAGAAATAGCTTTTCGGTACTGCAGTAGCAGGAATAGGTCTCTATGTACTCCGAGACCTCTTCGGGTACCCGCAGCCTTCCGAGATTTGAAATAACGGCTGTTATTCCTTTGTCCTCTCTCTTATTGAACAGATTCACTACCGGATTCTTTATGAAAAGCGGAACCATTCTTACGAAAAGCAGATTCTCTATCTTTTCATAATTATTCATCCGCTTTTCGATCATTTCCGGAGTAAGCTCACCCTTAAGCTTTTCGTCAAATTCCTTCGCCAGAGAGTCAAGGCTTTCGTCTCCCTTAAATTCATGGCTTACATAGACGGAATTGAAAAAATTTCTTGAGGTAAAGGAGGGATAAAAATTTCTCAGATTGACCGGCATGCTTATAGTAATGGGCCTGCTTCTCTGTATGAGAGGCATATCATCATATATGGCCCTCATAAGCCTGGCTCCCAGATAGCTTGTCAGGGAGGCCCCGGTCTGCTTTGCAAGCTTTAACAGCTTATCCACCGGCATATGAACCTCAAAAAACCTCACCTGATCATAGGGAAGCTTAAGCCCTCGAATGCTGTAGGCCTTCTTTCTTGCGGTGGACTGGGGTATGATCCCGCCTTCCTTTTTATAGAACTGCTTGAAGCTGTCCTCATCGAGGCTCTCGGTACAGGCCCCGGTTCCCGTCACCACGTCCTTAAGCTTTCCCCTGGATTTCAGCTTAAGATAATTGTAAACAATAAGATTTAAGAATTCCACGCCTCCGTTTCCGTCGCTTAAGGCATGGAACATATCAAGATTGATACGGTCATAATACCAGGTGACCCTGTAATGAAGCCTCCCCCTGAATTCGGGGCCGTAAAGCCTGGGGCAGGGACGGTCGTCCTCCTCCGTTACCTCCGGCTCTATCTCCGACTCCTCCATATAGTGCCAGAACAGCCCCTTATGTATGGTCACCTGATACTGGGGCCTCTCCTGCACGGCCTGCTTCAGGGCCATGTTCAGAAGCTCAGGCTCTATCTCCTCCTTAAGGGTACAGCTGACCCTGAAGGATCTGGTATCTCTGTTGTTATATGAGGCAAGGAAGACCTTTGCAACGTTGTCTACCCTGTACCATGTATCCTTTGGCATATCCCCTCCGTCAGCATATGCTCAGGAACTGTTGAAAAATAACTTATACGCCTTTGCCTGTCTTTTGCAGCAGTTCCCTAATCATATATCACCCTTCCGATAAAATCCGCGGCCTGGCTCAGCGCCTTTGAAGATCGTCTCAGGGGCATCTGCTGGAATACATGCCAGGAATCCTCATATATCTCCAGCTTTGAAAATACCCCCTGGCCGGTAAGCTTTTCGGCCAGAAGCTCACTGTCCGACTTAAGTATCTCATTGGTCCCCACCTGTATGAGGGTCGGGGGAAAATCCTCAAGGTCCGCAAAAATCGGGCTGAGATCCGGGCTTTTATAATCCGCATCCCCCGCATAGGCTCTCCTGCAGGCCCGTATATAATCGGGCGTCAGCATAGGATCGATGTTTAAACACTCCTCATAGGAAAACCCGCTCATGGTCATGTCGGTCCAGGGGCTCATAAGCACCAGGGCGCAGGGCAGAAGCCTTCTCTGTTTCTTGAGGCCCAGACAGAGCTCAAGCGCAAGGTTTCCCCCGGCCGAGTCACCGGCCACCACCGTATCCTTTGCCCCGTATCCCAGCATCATGAGATAATCCCAGACCTGCAGCGCGTCCTTCAAAGCCGCCGGATAAGGATTCTCCGGAGCAAGCCTGTATTCAAAGGAAAAAACCGAAAGCCCGGTATGTATCGAGAGCTTGCTGGCAAGTATCCTTGCATAATTAATACTGCCGCAGGTATAACCTCCCCCGTGGCAGTAAAGGATCACATGTCTTTTGTCATGTCCCAGATCCTGATCGGTAAACTCACATTTTATCTCATCGACCATCACCGGCCGCGATGACACCCCTATCGGGGGAGTAGCAAGCTTGCTGAAAAGATCCTGGCCTGCCCGCTGTCTCTTAAGATCCTCCTCCGAAAGGGAATCTCCTGCGGCGGCCACACTGTGTACCGCTTTGATGGCCTGCATCAGAGGGCTCATTTTTTCCTTTTCGTTAAGCTTTTCCTGCCGGCTTATCTGATCCCTGACAAAACGCTTTATCTGTTTTTCCACCCTTAGCTTCTGCTTTGCCATTGCCTTTTTGTTCTTTCGTCGTAAATTATCCCTTCATAAAGGCGCGAAGGGGATTGATCTTTTTAGCCTGCCTTATTATATCGTCCCTGTTATCGGACATATAAGCTTCAAGGCTCTCCGCCTCCTGTTTTGAAAAACCTTTGTTCTTCTTAAGTCTGCAGGACGGGATCTCACCCTCCGCGTATTTTTCCCCGCAGGAAAAGCTGACCGCTATATATCTGTTCCTGCCTTCTCCGAGCAGTCCGGAAAAGCTCATTTCAACCGAGTCGCCCATACTTACCCCTTCAGGCCCCGGGACTGTCTGTCCATGTCCTCTACAACAATATCGTAAATCTCTCCGAGGCTGCGGCAGTATTCCAGCACCATCCAGGGCTCATTGGTATGATAGTGAAGCTTCACTACCGCCTTTTCCCCGTTCTCATCCTCTCCGGTATCTCCCGCGACCACCATTGAATCTCCCTTGAAATTTTCGATTATATGATCTCTGATCTCATCCACAAGATCATCCGATACATCGTCGGGATCCTCTCCCGCCTCCACATATTTATCCAGCAGCAGCTGTGTATCATATCTGAATTCAATCGTCTCCATTAAGTTATCCTCTCTGCTTATTCATAGGCAACATTCTTCCCATTGACCCGCACATCGGACCCCTCTTTAAGGGGAATAACAACATATTTCTGCTCATCTATGAGCCTGACCGCGACCTCCTCTTCAAGGTCCCGGCTTACCTTAAGCTCCACCAGGGCGTTTCGATCCTCTTGTCCGTCGCCGTCCAAAGGCTCAGTATCCTCCGGAAAAGCCTTAATGTCCGAAAGCTGCGTCCTTAAGCTCTCTACCTCCTTAACAAGCTCCCGTTCCCTCTTTTGGGCAGTGTAGGCGCTCAGGGCTTTGGTATCCACCAGATCCTGAGCGCACACCTCCTCATCGGAAAACTCCCTGCGGACGTTTTCGATTATCTGTTTTGCGCTCTCTTCCTCCACCTCATTCTCATTAAGGACCTCCGTAAGCACCCGGTCGTCCACCCCGATGAAGGAGTCTCCTTCCTCTGCCGCAGCATTTTCTTCCGCCATGATATTAAGGCTGTCCTCTATCTCCATGAGAACCGTTTCGCCCCTGTCCTCATCATGTCTGTAGGCATTTTTTATTATGGAACAGAAGGCTCTGTGCTTTTCCTTTTTCGTCCTTTTCGCACCGCACCCCAGAACATCCTCGATAAAATCCGGGTTGGAATCCCCGGCATCCTTTATAAATTAATCGACCCTGTGGATATCGGCTCCCCTGTCATCAAAGGCAGGAAAGAGAAAGCCCAGATCCGGGGCTCCCACTACCCAGTCCCTTATCCTTGCGCCTATGCGGTTTTCCGTCTGGATATAACCAAGCCCGGGCTTTGAGAGCACCACCGGGCAGATGGCGCAGAGAATGTATTCATATACCTCCTCCGACTCATCAAGCTTCAGATTGTCGGAGGTTCTTGTCATGATATCATAGGTATCATGAAACAGCAGTATGAGGTAATTGCCGTCAAAGTGATAGCCCTTTATGACAAGGTCGTAAAAGGTATCCAAAAGCTCTTCATTGTTAAGGGCGCTTGAGCGCAGGCCGTTTAAAAACTGCTGCTTTCCTCCCGCTTCCTCTTCCTCTTTTGGAAACTCGAGCTCGAGGATGTTATTCCCTATGGTGCCGCCCAGGGCTTTTCTGGCTATTTCAAGAAACTTCTCCGTCTCCTCGGTCTCAAGGTTTAAGAAGGTTTCGTTGAGCTTTACCACCTTGTTGCCGTTTCCGTCCACATAACAGCCGGCCAGACGGTCAATATTGTGCTTATCGCCCTTAAGGCGGCGTTTTAATTCCAGCAGATCCTTTTTATTCATCCGTAAGATCAGGCCTCAAAAAGCCTGACAGCCTCCTTCTCCATATTAAGGCCCTTAAGGTAGAGCTCCATGAATCTGTCAAAGCCCTCGGTCTCTTCCTTCGTTGCGGCAAGCTTCTCTCCCTTATTTCCCGCAAAGATCACTTTATTCAGATAATCTCCGAGAGAAACAGTATCCTTTTCATTGGCAAGCATGTAGGCTGCGAGCAGGGCTATGCCCCAGGCTCCGCCCTCTCCTGCGGTCTCCATGACCGAAACGGGGGCTCCCACCGCCGCTGCGGCGATCCTCTGGCCTACTCCCTTTGTCTTAAAGTAGCCGCCGTGGCCGAACATCTCGTCAATCTTCACATCCTCCGACTTGAACAGAAGATCCATTCCCGACTTGAGCGCTCCGAGAGCCGAATAAAGGTGCATCCTCATAAGGTTTGCAAGGCTGAACCTGCCCTCTGCTCCTCTGGCAAATACCAGCGCTCCCTTGTCAAAGCCCGTTACAGGCTCTCCCGAGGTATAGTTATAGGAAAGCAGTCCTCCGCAGTCCGCGTCTCCCTCAAGGGCAACGGAATAGAGCTTTGTGAACAGCTCGTTCATATCGGCCTTCTGTCCCATCAGCTCGTAAAACTCCTTAAAGACATTTACCCAGGCATTTATCTCGGTGGTACAGTTGTTGCAGTGTACCATTGCGACCAGGGCGCCGTCCGGGGTCGTTACAAGATCGATCTCGGGATATACTTTTGAAAGCTCCTTCTCAAGCACTATCATTGCAAATACCGAGGTTCCGGCGGAAATATTACCTGTCCTCTTCGCTACGCTGTTGGTGGCGACCATTCCGGTTCCGGCATCTCCCTCGGGCGGGCAAACAGGTATTCCTGCCTTAAGCTCTCCCGAAGGATCAAGAAGCTTTGCTCCCTCTTCGGTAAGCTTTCCGGCATCGGCGCCTGCCGATAATACCCCGGGAAGGATATCCTTAAGCTTCCAGCTGCAGCCGGTGCCCGATGCGGCAACCAGCTCGTCAAACCTGGTTATCATTTTTTCGTCAAAATCTCCGGTATTTATGTCTATGGGGAACATTCCGGAGGCATCTCCCACTCCCAGGACCTTCTCGCCCGTCAGTTTCCAGTGCACATAGCCTGCAAGGGTGGTAAAGAACGCCACATCCTTTACATGCTCCTCCTTATTCAATATCGCCTGATAAAGGTGGGATATGCTCCAGCGCTGCGGTATGTTATAGTCAAACTCGGCAGTAAGCTTTCCGGCCGCCTCCTCGGTTATGGTATTTCTCCAGGTACGGAAGGGAACAAGGAGCTCTCCGTCTTTGTCAAAAGCAAGATATCCGTGCATCATTGCCGAAAAACCGATAGCCGCAAAGCCCGTAAGCTTTACTCCGTACTTTTCGTCCACGTCCTTCTTAAGATCGGAATAGCAATCCCTGAGCCCGTCCCAGACATCCTCAAGCGTATAGGTCCAGATACCGTTCTCATATCTGTTTTCCCAGCCGTGGCCGCCCGAAGCGATGGGCTGCCCTTTCTCGTCCACCAGCACGGCCTTTATCCTGGTCGAACCAAACTCAATGCCTAAAATGGCCTTTCCCTCTGCGATCAACTGTTTTGTATCCATTTTCAACCTCCCAATACTCAGGATCCACGCATAATCAACTGTTACAACCCGCCTGAATCCGCCAATGCTTCGAAACAAAAAACTAAATTCGTTTCCTATAATATACCATAAAAAACAGGATTGACAACCGCTCCTTAATAACGCATAATATGGACACCATAAAATCATTTCAGGGTACAAAGTAATTCTTACCCTGACATCATTCTTTGAGAAGCCCGACAGACTTTTGGCGGGCGGCTCATTCTGTATCACAACACACATTCAGTCCGCCGATATGCCCGACGGATCCAAAACTTTATTTCAAGCCCCGGTTCGAACCGGATCGCTTGTTCTTCAGAACAGATTTCCTGAAAACTTTCCTCAAAGACGCGATTCGTTTTATTTTCATTGAAAGGAGTATTTATGCAGACTGAATTAAACCGACTGATGGGATCAATCCCAAAGGAGAGAATACTTGAAAAGAACTATATCATGGAAAATGTGCTTCCCAGACTCTCATCGGGAAAGCTCATTCCTTCTCTTAACGAAAAGAATATCCATACGCAAAGCTTCCTGGATATGGCCCTGACCTATCATGTCACGATCAGACAGGATACGCTTTCCGATTCTCTGGTCTCCTTCGTAATTACCGAAGGGATAATCGAAAGCCTTATGCTAAACATGTCCGAGCTTTCCGAAAAAGCGGTAGAAAACCTTACTTCCGACTATCGTATCATTCCGCTCCTTGAAGTCCTGAAGGGCTTCGGTTTTGATGCCGCCACTGTCGGAGAAGAGTACGGGCAGGATCCCACAGCGTCGCTTCTGGTAACGACAACGGGAAACAATATGCACGGAGCAGCCCTTATGCTGAACAGAACCATACTCTCGGAAATATACGAAAGACTCGGCGCCTTCTTTATACTTCCGTCCTCGGTGCACGAGTTCATTTCAATGCCCCATGACCCGGAGACAGACATACCCGCCCTTGCGGAGATGGTCAGGACAATAAACTCTACCGAGCTTCAGGAAAGAGACCGCTTAAGCGACAGCGTATATCTTTTTAACGGCAGCAGTCTAACCAGGCTCATAACGGATCAGACCGGCATTTAAGCATTACTGTTCACGTCCCCCCGGGATCGCAAACGGCAGCCATTTCCTTAGCCGGCATTTCTTCAAAAACCGTATTCCTGTCAGTCTTCTACAATGGCAAGTAAAACCTCACAAAGGGAGGAATACCTGTCCACAAGCACGAGCCGGTCATTTGCCCCGGAAAACACGTCAGAAAGGTCATCTGCCGCAAAGGCTCCCTTAACAGCCTGAACGTCTGCCTTCCCGCTCCAATGATCCACCAGTCTTCTTGCCCAGAAATTCCTTCTTACCTTGTGATTTTCTGCCTCTTTAAGAGCTTCTTCGGAGGGGGAGAAGGAAACCTCCTTACCGTCTGTCCAGTCAAAGGAGGTGACTGCTCCGCCTTCTCCTCTTCCAATAACATTGTTATCTATCACCGCGATCAGCTCGGTTTCCTTACCTGAGGCCTTATACTTAACCGGCACTGTAATGCTGATGGCTCTGCTCATAATATCGCTCCTCGCTTTCCAAAAATAATATTACCCTATTCGGCTGTGCCGGGTACGGGCTCTTCAGCTTTTACCCTGTAGGAGGGCGGAAGATCCAGTTTCTTAACTATCCTATAGAGAACCACGG
>JAEEGL016585490.1_pt1 | contig 11383 bp, 13 predicted proteins | sample 9134231 | NCBI WGS metagenome assembly JAEEGL01 (sample SAMN16246548, study PRJNA631951) | gut metagenome | biome: gut microbiome; feature: rumen; material: fiber-attached | host: Bos | place: Iran: Karaj | collected 2018-10
CTTTTGAAATTTTCAGTCTTTTCCCGATGATCCCGATAAGAACAAGTGAAAAACGGATATCGCTGAGGAATAAGATGCTGAACAGCAGTATGAAACAAATGCAGCACAGATCCGATTTCTTTCTAAGTTTACGGATCAGACTGTAAACCAGGTATCATATCCAAGAGAAAAACGAAGATCTTCCGATGAATAAACGTCATAAAGATAGCGGTTGAGGATTTCCACCGTCTCTTCGCCATAAGAACGGATTCTTCTGTATATCAGATACCGTGGGAGAAATATCGAACGGACTGCATAAGAATCCGAAACAAACAGAATACTCATTGCCAGATCTTTTTTTGAAGCAGATGTTTCCGATTCTTTCTCAAAGAAAAGAACGGTTCCGGGATTCAGAACTTCATCTGTGTACAGCTTCGTCTTGTAGAAGAACTTGTCTATAATATATGCGCCGTTCTTCTGATTTTCTACAATCCCGTAAGCCATGAAATCGCATTGAAAGTGCTGAATCATGATACACAAAAGAATTAAAACGATAAAAAACAACGATCTGAATCTTTCTGTAACTGATAAGTAAAGAAACAGACAGATGCATATATAGGGATTTTTGAAAAAACAGGCTACGGAAAAGCCGATTGCTATCTTAAAGAACGATAAGTTCTTTGATTTTTGTGAATTTGACATTTCCTATTCCGCTGACGTTCATGATATCTTCAAGTGAAAGAAAACTACCGTATCTGATTCGATAATCGATGATCTTCTGTGCCGTTTTTGGTCCGATTCCGGGTAATGAGCACAGTTCCTGAATATCTGCCGAATTAATGGAAACTTTCTTTTCTCCTTCTGTCTCAGGTATGATGATAAACTGATCGTTGTACAGCTTCGAATTAAGAAGAAAAGCAGGAATATCGGCATTATCCGACAATTCGGCAATCTGAAAAAGATCATTTAAATCGCTGCCGAGTTTCATTTCGTAAATTCCCGGCTTTCTGATACATCCCCTGATCTCAACGTATATTGTTTCTGTTGGTTTTAAGGGTTCTTTCTGAATCTTTCCGGAAAGAAAAACGATAGAAAGAATCAGAAAGAGTAAAAGGATGAATCTTCTTAGCATCATATGATATCTACGGTTATCATTGCCGAATGTTCATCAGACGAAAGAAAAACATGATAAGTGCCCTTCTCGTTCGGATTCAGCATCGAATAATCGATAACGATCCTTTCGTTCGTATCAACGGCATTGGATATCTGACTGATGATGACGGATATATCTGCTCCTTCAGAAAACGAGAAGTAGTCTTTGACGATATCGAAGTGTTTCTGTCTGCTTTCAGTAAGAACAGAATCTGAACTGTTTCCTGTCGGTTTTTTCTTTGTACACTTCCTTTATTATGACTGTTTCAATGATTTCTTTCTCAGGTTCTTTGATATGAAAAGGAAAAGTAAACGTATGTTCATCAAAAGAAATGATGATCTGACTATCGTCAAAATGATACCGATAAGGAGGTTTCTGACTGCCGATAAAGGAAAAGTACTCATCAAAAAGAAATTCATCGGTATTATTCAGCAATATATCCTTTTTCTGATAAAGAAATGTTCTATCCGATTCAGTGAATACGAACGGATGCTTATCTTTCCGGATATCATTCAGATAAGCGAACAGAAAACAAATGGAAATAATAAGAAAAATGGCAATCAGAAGCAGTTTTTTCATAAAAAAATGAGCAGGACCTCCTACTCATTATTCACGGAATTTTAACTGATTCCTAACTGATTTTTAAGATCTTAACTTCGTATGGCTGATCTACGGCTACCTGACAGACGTCATTCACTCTTCTGTCCATGATCGCTTCAGCCAACGGTGTAACGTTAGACAGCAGACCGTTAAGCGGATCGGCTTCTACAGAACCGACGATCTTGTATTCGACTTCCATTCCGGTATCAAGTTCTTTAATCAGCACGGTAGAACCGATACGGACATAGTTAGTCCTTCTCTTATCGGAAATGATCTCGGCGTTCTTGATCTGGTGTTCCAGTTCCTTGATTCTGGACTCCACCTTAGCCTGATGATCTCTTGCCGCATCGTAATCGGCATTCTCGGAAAGGTCACCCAGTGCTCTGGCTGCCTTAAGTTCTTCAATGACTTCTTCTCTTGTTACATGTATCAGCGTATCAAGCTCTTTTTTAAGGTCGTTAAGACCTTCTTCGGTTACATAAAATTTCTCTTCCATACTTCCTCCGGGTTATGATTATATCATTTTCTCGTTGAATATACTATTGATTTTCGTTTTCAGCAGATCGATGGCGACTGTATTGCTTTTGCCTTGCGGAATGATGATGTCGGCATACTGTTTCGTCGGTTCCAGAAACTGGTCGTGCATCGGCTTTACGGTCGTCAGATACTGTTCCGTGATGTTCTCGACTGTCCTGGCTCTTTCAATGACGTCTCTTTGCAGTCTGCGGATAAAACGCACATCTGCCGGAGTATCGACGAAGATCTTGATGTCTTCAAGATCCCTGATTTCTTTGTTGTATAGAGCAAAAAGCCCTTCAATGATCAGAACATCGGCAGGATGAACGACTTCCGTTTTATCGGAACGGTTATGAACGGTATAGTCGTATGTCGGCTTCTCGATACTTTCACCGTTGATCAGTTTCTTGATGTGTTCGGTCATCAGATCAAAGTCAAAGGCAAGCGGATGATCGTAGTTAGTCTTGACCCTTTCTTCCATCGGCAGATCGGTCTGGTCCTTGTAGTAGTCGTCCTCCTTGATGATGTTGATGGATTTGGTATACCTGAATTCCTCGATCAGGATATTGGCGATCGAAGACTTTCCGGAACAGGTACCTCCGGCAATGCCGATAACAACTGGTTTCGTTCTGCTCATATAAATCTCCTTAATATGGTTCACACGCTAGCATGTATCTTTCAACATTGTACTGGTGTTCAGACTCCGTTCTGGCAAATACAGTACCGCCATCGCACCAGTTTGCGCAGAAGAAATAGTATCCATCCGACGTATCAGGATGAAGCGCGGCTCTGATCGATGTTTCGTTTGCACAGCAGATCGGTCCAGGAGGAAGTCCCTGAATCGTATATGTATTGTACGGATCCCACTGATGCGTATATCTGGTTTCATCACCGTGTTCATGGCATTCTTCTTTGGTCAGATCAAACGCATAACAGGCCGTAACCGTTGAGCTAAGCGGTATGTAATCTTCCATTCTGTTAACGAATACGCCGGATACGAGCGGAGCATCATCTATGTTTCCTGTTTCCCACTGAACGATGGATGCCAGAGTGAACACTTCGTGGACGGAGAAATCGGAAGCAGCAAAATCGGCTTCGTACTTCTCGTAGATCTCGAGCGTCCTGTCCAGGAATTTTCTGGTGATCTCATCACAGTTGGTAAACTCGAAGAATTCATATGTATCAGGGAAAAGATAGCCTTCCAGATAGTATTTTACATCTTCCCCGAAGATGTCTTCCGTCAGGAATGGATATTCATTCATGTAGGAACGTACGGTTTCTTCGCTGTTCCAGTATTCCAGAAGCTCTTCTTCCTTTACGGTCGTATTTTCACCGATCTTTCTGGCAAAAGAACGGATGAAGTCTCCTTCATCGAAAGACAGTGTAACTGTATCCTGATGGGCGTTCTTTGGATTCGCCAGGAAAGCCATCAATTCATCCAGCGTGATGTCATGCGTACTTCCGTTTTCATCAGTGATCTGATGCGGAATCTCGAAATAGCCTGCGGCAAAAGAGTATCCCGATATGATCCGGTTATAGTAGTAGACGATATCGGCATCCTTGATGATCTTCATGGCTTCAAGCTTCTCCAAAGTGGACTTGCCGTAAGCTCCTTCATCCACGACAAAAGCAGTCGTTTCGCATCCTGTAGAACCGTCTTCGCAGATCTGGCCTTTCAGGAAAGCCTTTGTCGGTTTTAAGGCCGATTTAATGTATATAAGAACTCCGGCAAAGATCCCGATCAAAAGAAACAGGATCACCAGAATACTGATAACGATCTTAGTTCTCTTCTTCATAAGCGGATACCACCTCATCGATCATCTGCATCTCTTCTTCATCCTCTACAGGATAAAGATTTCCTTCATCGTCATAGATCAGAGGATAAAGCTCATCTTCCTTCCCTTCCTCGTATACTACTACATACTGCTTATCGTTGGCATCAAAAGTCATGTAGATTTTCATCTCCACTTCTTTGCCGTTTTCATCGGTAATAAAAATACTGTTTTCTTTCATAATGATTGCTTTCTTTCGGTTAACGAAACAGACTCTCCGGTTAGGGAGAGCTGTTTCAACAGTTATTCGTTTTAATCAGACGCGATTCCTCATGTTTCCTTGCTTTCAAGATAATATCTCACAAGTTCTTCGATGATCTCATAGCGTTCAACCTGCTGGATATTATTACGTGCGTTTTTATGTGAGGAAATATAGGCGGGGTCATTGCTCATCAGATAACCCGAGATCTGATTTACAGCATTGTAACCTCTTTCTTCAAGAGCTTCGGAAACTTCTTTTAATAGCTGTTTCATGTTCTCTCTTCTGATCTCTTCAGAAGTAAACAGCATTGTTCTTGACATATTAGAAGCCATATTCTACCTCCTTTTCCTCATTATACACTATATCGGTACTTATTGGACGAACTTTTCTACTTCGTTCAGGATGAGCTGAGGATCGGTATTGATGCCTCCGCCCTGGGCCAGATCCGGCTTGCCTCCGCCTCTTCCGTTGGCTAATGCGCAGGCCTTGGAAATGATCTCTCCGCACTTGATTCCGGCTTCCTGGGCCTTGTTTCCGGCAGATGCGACCATCGACAGTTTTTCACCGTTCTTATTCACAACGAACACGAAGCCGCCGTCCAGTTTGTTCCTGATGCCGTTGGCATAGTCTTTCAGATTTCCTTCATATCCATCAACAGAGAGCAGCAGATATCTGTATTTGCCGTTGTCTTCCGCCTTGCGGATCAGTGAATCGGCTTCCTCGTTCATCAGTTTCTCTTTCAGCATCTTCAGTTCGCTGTTCAGGGAAGTGTTTTCGTTCTTCAACTGAAGCAGACGGTCGTAGATCATGTCAATGTTCTTCAGTTTCAGTTCATCCTTAAGAACGTCCAGTTTATGTTCGTAATCCTTGAAAGCTTCATAGGCTTTCATTTTCGTCATTACTTCCATTCTTCTGATACCGGAACCGATGGATTCTTCGGAAACGATCTTGAAGACACCCAGATCAGCCGTATTGGAAGCGTGTGTACCGCCGCAGAATTCCTTGGATACATCGCCCATCGATACGACTCTGACCTTATCGGTATACTTCTCATCGAAAAGAGCGATTGCGCCGGTCTTCTTGGCTTCTTCGATAGGAAGGATTTCGGTAGTGACAGGCAGCTGTAAAGCAATGAAGCTATTTACCAGTTCTTCGATTTCGTTCAGCTGTTCAGGAGAAACCTTCTCGTAGTGCGAAAAGTCGAAACGGGCGTAGTCCTTGCAGACATAGGAACCGGCCTGAGCGACATGTGAACCAAGAACCTTGATCAGAGCCGACTGCAGCAGGTGCAGCGAAGAATGGTTGGCACGGATCTTCAGTCTGTCATCCGCGTTGATTTCCTGCTTCAGGACATCATTTTCTCTGACTGTTCCCTCTTTTACGATGATGTGATGCAAGAACTGTCCGTTCGGAGCCTTTTTGACATCTTTTACTTCAGCTTTGAAACTGTCGTTGTATATAACACCGGTATCGGCACACTGACCGCCGGATTCAGCATAGAAGCAGGATTGATCGAATGCCAGATCCCCTTCCTCGTTCAATTCATCGGTTCTGACTCCGTTGATAAACAGGCCGGAAACTCTGCCTTCATCTTTCGTCATTTCATAACCGGTAAAAACAAAAGGTTCATTGAAATTCAGCAGGTCTTCCGACTGGTTGTGCATGGATTCTTCGACGTCTCTGGCGTTCCTGGCCATTTCTCTTTGCCTGTTCATGCATCTTTCGAAGCCTTCCAGATCGCATTTCAGTCCTTTTTCTTCAGCCGATTCAATCGTCATTTCTTTCGGGAATCCGTAAGTGTCATACAGCTTGAAGATCACTTCTCCGCTTAAAATGCCGTTTTCAGCCTTTTTCAGCTCTTCTGACAGAAGCTTTTCACCGTTTGACAGCGTCAGCAGGAACGACTCTTCTTCCTTCAGAATCAGCTTTTTAACGAAGTCTTTCTTGTCCATCAGATACGGATAAAAGTCCTTCATGTTTTCGCAGACGGTATCTACGATCTCATACAGGAACGGCTTTTCAATGCCGATGTTGCGTCCGTATCTCATCGCTCTTCTTAAGACTCTTCTTAAGACATAGCCTCTTCCTTCATTGGAAAATGTCGCGCCGTCAGACAAGGCAAATACGCAGGTACGGATATGGTCGGCAATGACTCTGTAAGCCATCTTGTCTTCTGCGTATTTCTTGGCGGCGAACTCTTCGGTCTTACGGATGTAAGGCAGAAACAGGTCCGTATCGAAATTGGTTTCGCCATCCTGTATCATGCAAACAAGTCTTTCCAGTCCCATGCCGGTATCGATGTTCTTCTGCGGAAGTTCCTTGAAGTCTTTTCTGTCGACGCCTTCCTTGGCATCGTATTGGGAGAAGACATTGTTCCATAGTTCGACATAACGGTCGTTCTCCATTTCATCGAAGAACAGCTTTTCGCCGATTCCTTCCGGATCGTATTTCGGGCCACGGTCGTAGTAGATCTCAGAATCCGGTCCGCAAGGACCTTCACCGATCTGCCAGTAGTTGTCGTACGATTTCAGAATATGCGAAGGATCAAGACCGATCTGTTTTGTCCATATATCATAGGATTCCGTGTCGTCAGGATATACCGTTACATAGATCCTGTCGGGATCGAAGCCGATCCATTCCGGAGAAGTCAGAAACTCCCAGGACATCTTCAGCGATTCTTCCTTGAAGTAGTCGCCGATGGACCAGTTTCCCAGCATCTCGAAGAAAGTATGATGTCTGGATGTCTTTCCTACGTTCTCGATGTCGTTTGTTCTGATGCACTTCTGGGCGTTGGCAATACGGTTGGATTGCGGTTTTTCTCTGCCGTCGAGATATTTCTTCAAGGCTGCAACGCCGGAGTTGATCCACAGAAGCGTAGGATCGTTGACCGGAATCAACGATGCTCCCGGTTCGATCATGTGATTCTTCGATCTGAAAAAATCCAGAAACATTTGTCTAACCTGATTACCACTAAGATTCTTCATTGTCTATCCTCCTAAAATAAAAAAGGCGGCCTAAGGGCGCATCTGCGCGTTACCACCTTAATTTGTCGCTCTTGTTCTTAACGCGAATGACACGTCAGGCATTGCCCTGAATCCAAGGAAGCAGCTTCATCCGTCCCTTCCTGTATCCTTCCACCACCCGGATACTCTCTATTAGGTTCTGACGGATTACTCATCTTCCAGTCTATATTAGCATATTTTTATAAAATCAGTTATTTTTTTCTGCGTTGTGTATTGCTACCAGGAGTCCCGGTGCAAGCAGGACGTTCGTGATCAGTTCGACGATAAAGTTCAGACTTGTCAAAGCGGCCAGCATTACGGTGAACGACGATCCGAAGAAGATGATCAGGCAAAGGAACAGCGTTCCGGTATTGACGATCGGCGCAACAGCGGAAGCCAGTACAATAGCCGCCGTTTCATTCTTCTTTTTCAGCAGATGGTAGGTACAGGCAGACAGCAGTCCTGCCAGAGCACCTTTCAGGATACATACGGATATCGTAACGACAGGTCTTGCCGCAAGCATCGTCGCACCGGAAGGATCCGCTCCTGTTACGACCATGATCGCAACGACAATACCGAATACCAGACCCATGATCATGCCGATGAAAGGTCCGAATACAGCACCGGCTACGATGATCGGAATCAGCGTCAGAGTAATAGGGAATGCTCCGAAGTTGATAAATGTCGCAACACACTGCAAAACGGCTACGATAGCCGCAAATACGATAATAACCGTTCTTCTTCTAAGTTTCTCATTCATCTTCCAAGTCTCTCTTTCAATGTTGTTGCACGTTGTTTCATATTACGTGACAGACCCTGTTTGAACAAAGTCTCGTCTCCTATTATAACAAGTTTTTTTCTGGCGCGGGATATTGCCGTATAAATCAGTTTTTTATTCAGCATATGTATGTTGTTTCTGTTGAAAATGAAATAGACGATCTGATATTCCGATCCCTGGGATTTATGAACCGACATGGCATATGCCAGAGAGAGATCCGCGAGGTCATCGAAGGCATAGAAAACATATACGCCGGAATAGTTGACCATCAGATACTTCTCTTTCATGTCGATTTCTTCCAGAATTCCGATGTCGCCGTTGTATACGTCATCGGTCGGCCTGTTCTTGAGCTGCAGGATCTTATCTCCTTCTCTGAAGATATGATCTCCGACTCTTCTCTCGTTTTTGTCGATGCTTCTTGGATTGAAGGTATTCTGTAGAAGGATATTAAGATTGTCTATTCCCCATTCTCCCTTGTACATCGGGGAAAGGATCTGTATCTCATCAAGCGAATAACCTTCTTTCAGATCTTCCCTGATCAGGGAGATCAGATCGAAATCCCCTCTTTCATACGGATAGAAGTGGATGTCTTTTTGATATCTGGAGATATCCGCATCGTTTTTGATGATGTCGTCGGCAAGAGAAATGATCTCGTTGTCTTTGTCCTGTCGGTAATTGAGATCCAGAAGTGTCACGGGAATCCGTTTCGATTCGATCAGGTCATTCAGCAGATTTCCTGGTCTGATGGAAGGAAGCTGGTTGTGGTCTCCGATGATGCAGATCTTTTTGATCCTGGAGCAGGCTTTCAGCAAAGATGCGAACAGCGAGTTGTCTACCATGGAGAACTCGTCGATGATGATCGCGTCGTAGAGGATCGGATTATCCATGCCGAATACGAACGTATTGGTCTCTTTGTCCCATCTCAGCAAGGAATGAATCGTCTTTGACTCTACTTCGCAGATTTCGGCAATCCTCTTTGCCGCTCTTCCTGTTGGAGCCGCTATGACGAGATTTGAAAACGGGAAAACACTCTTGAAGATATCGGACATTGTTTTGATGATGGTTGTCTTTCCGGTACCCGGTCCTCCGGTAATGATGGAGATGCCGTTTAGGAAAAAAGAGCGTATCGCCTGTTTCTGTTTCTCGTCATAGGCGATTTTCAGGCTGTTTTCAGCGCTTTTTATCCCTTCCTCGATCAGAATATCATCTGCATCCATATCGCTCGTAAATGATTTCAGAAAATCGCAGATGAAGAGCTCATCGTAGTAGTCGGAGGATAAATAGTAACGTCCTTCCTCTTTGATGATGTATTCTTTCTCTTCACATCCTTCGATGATCTGCTTAAGATTGTCCATGCCGCCATAATAGGAAACAAGACGCTGAAGTTCATCTTCTCTGATGTATAGATCACCGGAATTGAAGGTATAGTCCGTTAGAAGTCGGATCAGGAACGCTTCACGGTACTTGTTCTGGGCATCGTCGAATTCGTTTTTCATCGCAAAAGTACGGACCTTGTCGAAACTCATGCCGTAGACTTCGTTATAGAAACGAAAAGGATTGTCTTTGGCAACTTCAACCGTTGCGAGTTTGAAGCGGTTGAATATCTTTTGCGCTTCCAGATTGTTGAAACCGTTGGAAACAAGATAAAAAAGAATCTCGTTTTCCGGATCGTTCATCTGCTGAAAACCTTCCTGCAAAGATGCATACTGCTTTTCGCTCAGATCGACTTCAAAAATTTTCGAAGGATCTTCCTTAAGGACTTTCAGTGTATCACTGCCGAAATGCAGATAGATTTTTTCTGCGGTTTTCTTGCCTATGCCCGGAAAAGCGCTGCTTTTCAGATAGGAAATGATCTCTTCTTTCTGATCAGAAAGGTATTTCTCTATTGTCAGCATCGTAAACTGCAGACCGTATCGGTAATGCTCCGTATAATGGCCTGTCAGTACATACTTCTGTCCCGCCTCAAAATCAAAAGAAGGTCCGGTAACCGTGATCGTCCCTTCTTCAGTCTTGAATCTGGTGACCATGTACTTGTCCGACTTGTACAGTACATGGGTAAATTCGCCCGTCAGTATTTCAATCAGTTCATCAGCCATTTTTTTACTCTTTGATCAAGCCATTCGCCGACATCCGTTCCATTGATGTAGGTCTTTTCGATGACACCTCCGCCCAGCAGCATTCCATCCTTGTAGAAGACGGCCTGCTGTCCGGGGGTTACGGATTTCACTTTCTGCGGATAGTATAGAATTGCCTCGTTGTCAGTCAACTTCTTTAAATGTACCTCGTTGTCGTTCTGACGGTAGCGGAATTTGCACTGGATGTCCATTTCATCAGGAATGTCTTCGATCCAGTTGATGTCGCAGATGTAGGCAGAATCGGAATCCAGATAGGATTCATTCTTAACGGATGTCAAATACAGAGTGTTGTTTAGAACATCTTTCCCTACGCAGTAGTAAGGACCCCTGTTTCCGCCTACGCCAAAACCCTTGCGCTGACCCAGCGTATAGTAATAGACGCCTTCATGCGTTCCGATCTCTTCCAGGGTGTCGATATCGATGATCTTCCCCTGTTTCATCGGAATATAGTTTTTCAGGAATTCCCTGAAGTCTCTCTCGCCGATAAAACAGATACCGGTAGAATCCTTCTTGTCCGCAATCGGCAGATCCAGTTCACGAGCGATTCTTCTTACCTCGCTCTTTGGGATGTCTCCCAGCGGAAACAGAGAATAATTCAATGCCTTTCTGCTGACCTGTGCCAGGAAATAGGACTGATCTTTGGAAAGATCTGTGGCCTTGTAGTAATGACGAATGCCTTCAGTTTCCAATGCCTTAAAATAGTGCCCTGTTGCGATGGCGTCGAATCCTTTCTCTCTGGCAAAACGTTCAAAATAATCGAACTTGATATATTTGTTGCAAAGAATATCGGGATTAGGCGTTCTCCCTTTTTTGTATTCCTCGATGAAGTTCCGGAATACGTAGTCCCAGTATTCCTCGATGTAATCGCTTCTCAGCAGCTGAAGGCCAAGCTTATCGGCCGTTTTTCTGGCATCGTTGTAGTCGGATTCCTGCGGGCAGATGTCGTCATTGAGGGTATTGTTGCCTAATGTATCGTTGTTCAGCGCAGAATCCCAGTTACGCATAAAACAGCAGGTCACATCATAACCTGCTGATTTTAAAAGATAAGCGACAACGGCGCTGTCGACGCCACCGGATAAACCAAGCAGAACTTTCAAGCCGCGTCCTCGCAGAGTTCGCCGCAGATGCTGTAGTGCGGACATTTCTTGTCGCAGCCGGAAACGGCTTTCAGCTTATTGAATATTTC
>JAEEGL017362094.1_pt1 | contig 11383 bp, 5 predicted proteins | sample 9134231 | NCBI WGS metagenome assembly JAEEGL01 (sample SAMN16246548, study PRJNA631951) | gut metagenome | biome: gut microbiome; feature: rumen; material: fiber-attached | host: Bos | place: Iran: Karaj | collected 2018-10
CTGCGGGATAGTCCCCGGTATATATAAGCTCGCTGACGAACACCTGCAGCTGACGCTTGCCATATCGCTTCACGCAACCACGGATGAGAAGCGAAAGACGATAATGCCCATAGCCAATGAATACTCCATAGAGGAGGTCGTTAAGGCCTGCATATACTATCAGGAGACTACGGGCAGGCGGATAAGCATAGAATACAGCCTGATAGGCGGTGTCAACGATTCAGTGGAGGAAGCCCTGGAACTGGGGCATATCGCCCACAGGATCGGGGCCCATATCAACCTCATTCCGGTAAACAGTGTGAGGGAGCGTGAGTATAAGCGCGGAGACAGGGCCAGTATCGAGGCATTCAAAAATAAACTTGAAAAAAACGCAAATAATGTTACTATTAGAAGAGAAATCGGGCAGGATATAGACGCATCCTGCGGACAATTGCGCCAAAAGCGCATGAGTAGTGCTGATTATGATTAAGACCTTTTCCATTACGGACATCGGAAAAAAGAGGAAAATGAATCAGGACTATGTGTACACGTCGGAGATGCCGGTAGGGCCGCTTCCCAATCTGTTCCTTGTAGCAGACGGTATGGGAGGGCACAAGGCCGGTGATTATGCATCCAGGTGTGCCATAGAGACCATAGTGGAATCAGTGGAGTCTTCCCTCGATACAGAGGCAGTATCTGTATTGGAGAAGGCTATTCGTCGTGCCAATGATGTGATCAGGGAGTATGCGGGCTCTGATGAGGAATTAAACGGCATGGGTACCACGGTGGTGGCTGCCACCCTTATAGACAATACGCTGTGCGTTGCAAATGTGGGCGACAGCAGACTGTATGTGGTAGGCAAGAGAGATATAAGACAGATAACAAGAGACCATTCCCTTGTAGAGGAGATGGTGAGGATGGGAGGCCTTAAGCGTGAGCAGGCCAGGAACCATCCTGAGAAGAATATAATCACCAGGGCTATAGGTGCTGAGGATGAGGTGGATATCGACTTCTTCAGCGTAACCTTAAGCAGGGATGATATCGTGCTCATGTGTACGGACGGTCTCACCAATATGATCGAGGATGAGGAGATACGTATGATCCTCCACGGACAGAGAGATCTCGTGGAGAAGGCTGAGAGCCTGGTTGCGGCAGCAAACAACAACGGCGGCAAGGACAACATAGCAGTGGTTCTTATTGAACCCGGGATATAGTCCGTCACTGCAGAGGATAATAGATGATAAAGATCGGAATGATGTTAGGGGATCGATATGAGATCCTTGAAAAAATCGGTACCGGCGGTATGTCGGACGTATATAAGGCTAAGGACCACAAGCTTAACAGGCCTGTGGCTGTTAAGGTACTGAAGCAGGAGTTCTCGGAGAATGCCAATTTTGTCTCCAAGTTCCGTGCCGAGGCGCAGGCAGCTGCGGGTATGATGCATCCCAATATCGTTAATGTTTACGACGTTGGGGAAGAGGGCGGTACGCAGTATATCGTTATGGAGCTTGTGGAGGGCATCACTCTCAAGAAGTATATCGAGAAGAAGTCCAGACTGTCCGTTAAGGAGGCCACAAGTATAGCCATCCAAGTATCAATGGGTATAGAGGCTGCGCATAATAACCATATCATCCACAGAGATATCAAGCCTCAGAATATCATGATCAGTAAGGACGGTAAGGTTAAGGTTACGGACTTCGGTATAGCCAAGGCCGTGAGCAGCAATACGATCACGAGCAATGTGATGGGAAGCGTCCATTATACGTCACCGGAGCAGGCCAGAGGCGGTTACTCCGATGAGAAGAGCGATATTTATTCACTGGGTATAACACTCTTTGAGATGCTCACGGGCAGAGTGCCGTTTAACGGCGAGACTACCGTGGCAATAGCTATCAAGCATATACAGGAGCCCATGCCGTCTCCGAGGACTTATGCGGGAGATATCCCGATAAGCGTGGAGCAGATCGTGCTCAAGTGTACACAGAAGAGTCCCGACAGAAGATATCAGAATATGCAGGAACTCATAGATGACCTTAAGAGATCGCTTATGACTCCTGATATAGACTTTGTGAAGCTGGATGATCCTGATGAGGAAGCGGCCACCAGAGCAATAAGCGAAGAGGAACTTAATAAGGTCAGGAACACTGTCAGGAAGAGAGAAGAATACGAGGATGAGTATGCCGTAAGAGTCAATCGTAACGGTAAGGACTATCCGGATGACAGCAGAGATAAGAAGAGCGACCCGCGTAAGAGGCAGCAGTCAGGCGGATCTAATAAGTCAGGCAAGTCATCTTCGGGCAGAAGTTCGAAGAGACCTGATTATATCGATGACAGGAAGTCGGGTAAGGGCTCATCGAACTCTAAGAATACAAGAGTAAGCTCAAGAGGCGATCAGGTGACTACGGTAGCGGCCATAATCGCAGCTATAGTCATCGGACTCATCATTATAGTGATCGTCGGAAGAGCATTCGGGATATTTGATTTTAACAGAAATAAGAATCCTGAGACTACGACAGCCGAGATAACGGAGGCTACAGGTACGGAAGAACCGGAACTCGGTGAGAATCAGGTGGCGGTACCCGATGTTATCGGTATGTCTTTTGCCGAGGCAGTGGCTACCCTCAATAAGGAAGGCCTGGAAGTCGAGAAGGTTGAAGTGCCCAGCGATACCGTTGAAAAGGGCAACGTAGTGGATGAACTTCCCGCGGCAGGAGTTGCAGTGGAGAGAGGAAGCTCAGTGACCTTAAGTGTCAGCACGGGAGCAAGCCTTACTAAGGTCCATGTACCGAACCTCATAGGTCTGGATCCCATGGATGCAACGGCTCTGCTTATAGAGAATGGTCTGCAGGCAGGAGGCATTGAGGAGACAACCAATCCCGATGCTACGCTTACGGGCAAGATATGCTATCAGAGCTATACCGAAGGCTCCGCAGTGGATGCCGGAACTGTCATAGATATGAAGTTAAGTATCGGCGTAGGTACCGTTACATACAGTTATATAGGCAATATTGAGAGCCCTACGGTAGAGGACGGCGATTATGTGAGCGGAACGGAAGCCACCATAATCCTGACAACCAAGGAGGGAGTGGAACTTAAGAGAGAGACCACTTCCACATTCCCCGTGTCCATGAACATATCGGGGATAGCGGACAGTGATTCGGGCGTAGTCAGCATCATCTATAAGGTGACGATACCCGGTACTACCACAACGGATGAGAACGGCAATATGATAGACATCCCGTCAACGACTGAGGAGAGAACTATCACAAGAACGGTCACATTTACCCAAGAGTGAGGATGAAAGGTAAGATAATCAGAGGCATAGCCGGATTCTATTATGTTCATGCCGGCAGAAAGATATATGAGTGCAAGGCCAAAGGGGCGTTCCGTAATGACGGGATCAAGCCCTTAGTAGGCGATAATGTGGAGATAGACATACTGGATGATGCTGCGGGAGAGGGCAATATAACCCGTATCCTCAAGCGGTCCAGTGAGATCATAAGACCGGCGGTGGCCAACGTGGATCAGGCCATGATAATCTTTGCCATAGTAAGACCGGATCCCAACTTCAACCTCTTAGACAGATTTCTCATCATGATGCAGCGAAAAGGGCTCCCCTGTATCATCGCTTTCAACAAGCAGGATATAGCGGACGAGGCGGAGAAGGAGAGCATAAGGACGGCTTACGAGGGATGCGGATGTAAGGTGTTCTTCATAAGCGCCGTAAGCGGTGAGGGTATTGAAGAACTTAAGAGAGAGCTTAAGGGCAGGACTACCACGGTAGCGGGTCCGAGCGGTGTAGGCAAGTCAAGTCTTATCAATGTCCTTCAGTCGGATGTCGTGATGGAGACCGGAGATATAAGCCGTAAGATAGACAGAGGCAGACATACGACCAGGCATTCGGAGATGATAGCCATAGATGAGGATACATATATCCTCGATACACCGGGATTCAGTTCGCTCAGGCTGTTTGATATAGACAGGAGAGAACTGAAGGATTATTACAGTGAATTTGATGCATATGAAGAGGAGTGCAGATTCCTCGACTGCATGCATATAAATGAGCCTGACTGCTCTGTCAAGGCAGCGGTTGAGTCAGGAGGTATAAGCAGGCTGAGATATGAGAATTATCTTAAGTTGATGGAAGAACTTGCGGGGAGTAAGAGATATTAGTGCTTAAACACAAGAAGATAGCTGTTTTCTTAAACGGCTGGAGTAATGAATATGTCGGACTGATCGTTGAAGGTATCAGGAGAGAAGCAGCCAGAAATGATACTGATGTATTCGTCTATGCCACGTTCGTATACTGGGCCGAAGAGGAAGCACAGCGTAAGAGCATGCTCAATATCTTCCACCTTCCGAACCCGGACGACTATGACGGCGGTATCATGCTGACCAATACCTTCAATATATCCGATGAACATGAGAGAGTGCGCAATGTGTTCCATAAGGGCGGGATACCCATGGTCTCTACCGAGATAAGGATTCCCAGGATGACCTATATCGGAACGAGCAATTACGGCGGAATGAAGGAACTGGCAGACCACCTCATCGATAAGCACGGGGTTAAGAGGATAGTCTTTGTCAGTGGTATTAAGGATAACGAGGAGTGCGCCATAAGGAAGCAGGCTGTGGAGGATGCTCTGAGTGAGCGAGGACTTGCGCTCATGGATACGGTATGGGCCGGATATGACTTCTTAACAGCGACTACCATCACCAATGATTGGCTGGATGCAGGCAGGGAACTTCCGGATGCCTTCGTATGTGCCAATGACCATATGGCGCTGGGTATTATGGATGTGCTGGAGCAGAGGGGATATAAGGTTCCAAATGATGTGATCGTCACCGGATTTGACAGTGTGAAGGAATCCAAGATATCATACCCGCTCTTAGCATCCGTATCGAGACAATGGGATGTGATGGGTGAGCATCTTTTCAAGGAACTTATGCGCCAGATCGAGACACCTGATCCTGACTATGAGAACATATATCCATCATATTATGTGCCGTCGGAGAGCTGCGGCTGCACACCGAGGCCAGAAGATGTAGAGCTGAGGCTTAAGTATCTTAAGAATCAGTATTCTGAGAATGCCATCATTGACAGGCTGGACCGTTTTTTTCAGAGACTTCGTATGGCCACCACCGGCGTGGAGAAGTTAGAAGATTTCAGCACGGAAGCCTCCAAGATATGGAAACCCGATATTTTGGGGCCTGACTTCTATGTATGCGTTGAACCGTCATTCTTTGAGGCGGATGATGAGCATTATCCGGAGCGGATCAGAGGCTACAGCAGGAAGATGGATGTTATCTTCGGCATGAAGGACGGAAAGACAACGCCATACTTTGAATTCGATTCGGGAGAGGTATATCCGGGTGCCGGAGACAAGAAGGACGGTTCGGATATCTATGTCATAGTTCCGCTGAACTATATGAATTATGTCATAGGATATATAGCGATCAAGAACACTCCTGAGATATTGTATGATCTCAGGATATTCAGGGCCATCAATCATGTGGATGCTCTGCTCATGACCATGAGGCAGTATATATTCTCGCAGAGAGCCAATAGAGAACTCAAGAAGATATATATGACCGATTACCTGAGCGATACATATAACAGGACGGGCTGTGAGGATGTGATATTCCCTTATATCGAGAGCTTGAAGGCAGCAGGCCGTAAGCTTATCATACTTTTTGTGGATATCAATAATATGAAGACCATCAATGATGAGTACGGTCATTTAAACGGTGATCTGGCTATCAAGGCGACAGCCAGCTCCATGAAGGAGGCGCTTCCCGAGGACTGGCTCTTAGGCAGATACGGCGGTGATGAATTCATCGCGGTGGGCAGGCTTGATAAGGATCCTGAAGAATATATCGCTGATGTTAAGGAGAAGATATTGAACTTTAATAAAAGCCTAAAGCTTACATTCAAGCTGACTGCAAGCGTTGGCTATCATATCATCGATCCCGATGATAAGAGGGGCGCAAGTGACTATGTCAAGGCGGCCGATGAGTCCATGTATGAGGATAAGAAACATAAGGACACTAATATAGCGAATATTTGAACGGAGATAATCGGATAAGGATATGTGAGTGTTCAGGAACAGCGTTGAAGGGAGATCGGAATGAACAGATATACAGGCAGCATAAAGCGGGTTTTGACAGGGATATTGACGGCAGCGATGATCGTTACATCCCTGCCTTTTTATTCTTATGCCGATGAACCGGCGGATGCTCAAGTGAGTGAGACGACCATGGTTTCGGAAGCTGAGACATCAGCGGATACTGAGGAAAACACTGAGGCGTTGACGGAAGAGGATACTGAGTCCGTTGCTGAGACTACGGAAGCCGAGTCAGTAACCGAGACGGAATCATCCGGGGAGGAAGAGCAGAGCACTGAGGAGAAGGAAGAGACCTTCCCGGAAGAAACAAGTGAAGAAAACGACGAGAGTTCGGAAGCTGTATCCGGGGAACTTACGGATGAGGAAACAGCCACGGATATCGAAGGGTCTGCTGAGGAACTTCTCGAGGCAGGACCTTATACGGTCACATTTACTACAGATTCCGGTGTAGAGCGTATAGCATTTGATGAGCTGCCTGAGAATGTAACTTATAATGAAGAAAACGGGACTCTTACCGTAACTGCGGGAGGGGAAGAGGATCCTTATATCTATTTCACGATTATTACCAAGTATGGTAAGGAGGTTGATCAGGCTCTTTGGAAGGCCGAGAAATATACCCAAGATGTTGATTTCTCAGAGGGGAAGTATTGGTTTTTTTTCGCCGAGAGCGCTACAATTGAGATTACAACCAAGTCAAAGCCGGCAATTGCGGTTACGGCAACCATAGACGATGCAGAACCCGCTGCGGAATACGCTCTTTCCTTCAGCGGTCTTGATGAGAATAATAAGGCCACGGATCAGGCGGTTTCCGTATCGTTTAAGATCCCCGAAGGCAGGGAACATTCGATCAAGGTCACGGGCGGGACCAAGACGGGAATCATAAATGTGGGAGATGACCTCGTGGAAACGCCTGAAGACAGTAACGGGGTATGGAAGTATACGCTCTCGAAGGAAAAGGTTACGGCTGCCTGGGAAGCAGGTGAAGACCTTACCTTTGTGATCACGACCAAGGCGGAGTCATCAACGATAGGCTTTACCGTCAGGTATGATGCGGGAGTTGAGAGGCCCGCGGTCAGCATGGACGGCGGCCTGCTGGCAGAGGATGAGAGCAGCACGGATGGCAGACTGGTATTCTTTGTACGGAAAGGCTCGACTGTTACGGTTAAGGCGGCGGCTAAAGACAGATATGCATTAAAGACCGTTAAATACAAGGATGAGGCTCAGGCCAAGGCCCTTACAAGCGGCACTCTGACCTTTACGGCGGATAAAGAATCAAAGGTTGAGTATGTATCGGAAGGTGTTCCGACGATCATCTATAACGATGAGGTATATGCCGATAAGGCCAAGATCAGCCTTAATTCCAATGATACGGGTACTCTGAGCGTTGTCATCGGAGACAGTGAAGAAACTAAGATAACCGATTATTCCGTTAAGATGGGCAAGACCGATATCAAGGATAAGGGCTTCGCAGCTATCGACGGAGCGGGCAAGGTGATAAGCATCAATGCTTCCAAGGCAGCCACACTGGGTACAACGGCGATCACGGTTGTGATGACGGGAGACTTCGGTACGAAGCAGGTAAGCTTCACGGTGGCTCAGGTTATAGACAGGACCAAGATTAGCATAAAAGGCTTTAAGAATGATGAGATCACACAGGAAGCCGGGACTGAAGCCGCATATCAGATAACCCTCAATAAAGGAGCGGACCTTAACAGGATAGGCATAGATACGGAGGATCCGAGCTATACCAAAGGATATGTTGGCATTGCACAGGATGCCAAGGGCAATCTGCTGCTTATTGTACGGACTTATGATTCGAACGGTATCATCCCTGCGGAAGACATTCCGATAAGGCTGGTGGACGGCGCTGATAAGAGCGTGACACTTAAGACTCTTACGGTCAAGGTATCGGCTCCGGCTATACCGGCTCCCACGGCATCATTGCTCGTACCTACGGATATAGATATGACACTGGAATTGGGGCTGCCCAAATCAGCACAGAAGTACTTAAACCTTTGCTATAAGATCGAGGCCAAGGCAGTGGGAAATGCTGCCGAGGGAATGAAGGAGAGCGTTGTAGAGTATGCTGTGGCAACAGCGGTATCGGAACATCTGATACTCAGCCTTGCAAATGCGGATACTTTGGGAAAAGGCAGGGCACAAAAATATAATGTGACCGTTTCTCTGTTCCAGCTTAAGGATCCGACCATTACCGATGAAAGTGCGCTCTATAACGAGAACAATATCGTACAGGATACCTCGAAGCGCGGCAGTAAGCTGCTTAAGAACCTGTCCACCAGAGATCCTTATTATGAGACAAGCTTAGGGCTCAATAAGAAGAAGACAACATTTACCGCAGGAGAGAAGGATGTCCTGTTGGCTACGGCAAAGTTTTCTTCGAAGGCCTCATATACCATGTTGAGCTATGCTGCGCTCGAAAGTGCATCCGGCACTGTTTGCAGTACGGATGATGAGGTGGATGATGATCATCCGGAGATAATAACCATAACGGATGACGGGCTGGGGGTATCTCTGACGAATACGGAGGATCTGTTTCCGGGCAAGTATACACTTAAGGTGTATCCGATGGTTCCGGATAATGTCACATATTCCAAGCCTGCGATGCTGAGCATTACCGTTAAGGCTCCCGTCAACTATGTGGATGTGGGAACTCCTTCTTCCAAGTTATATAAGGCAGAGAAAAAATCCGCAACCATGAAGTTCGCTGCATACAGATATTATGTAGTGGATTATACGGCATACAAGCCGGCCAACAATAAGGTGGTATGGTCTCTTGCGGATGTGGGGAGCACCGCTCTGGAAAAAGCCCTTACCATCAATAAGAATAACGGAACTGTGACCCTTAACAAGAATTATGTGCTCTCATCCGATGAGGAAGAGAATCAGTTCAGAGTTATGGCGAAGGCAACTGACCTGGGGGATGACGGTGCATACGGACAGAGTATCCTCATAACGGTCACCAATGCAGCCACTGCTCCCGCAGTCATGAAGATAGGGGAGGTAAAGGGCGCGACCGGCAAGGAAAAGGTGACGGCCGTCAACTCCGGCAAACTGCAAGGTGAGATGCTCTCGGTGATCGATGAGAACGGATCGGAGATATCTTTAAGCGACCTTAATTTTTCCGTATCACCGAAGACGGGGCTTGGGCTTAATGAGGACGGAACGGTAAGCATAGCCAAGAGCGGAACATATACGATCAAGGCAGCCCGCAGGGACGGGAGCAAGAAGAGCCTGTCAGCTAAGTTCGCCGTATCATCTGCCGAGAGGGACCCGGCAAAGCCGTACAAAGTCACCATGATCGGACTGAAGACAATTGTGGACAGTGAGAGTGAAGACTACGGTGAATATAAGCGTGTCAGCCTTGATACAACAACAAATACCGTTACTGCGGAAGATATAGATTATGTGCAGGTATATGTATCGGCAAATACCGAGGACGCACAGGTCGGCGTGAACAAGGCCAAGGCAACATTTAAGAATGCGAAGAAAGTGACCTCAACCGAGGCGAAGGGTTCGGGGACATCTCTGTATGTGATCAAACTTGAAAACGGAAAAGATGCGGAGGTTACTATATCGGATAAAAATATCAAGGTTGGCGGAACTGCCTATAGTGAGACATATAAGATAAGCCTTAATAAACCCGCTGCATCCTTAAAGGCGGGGAAGGTCTGCAGCTTCTATGAAGGGACCGATCTTGCGGTGGAGCTGGAGTTTGATGCAGAAGGTCTGGATTATGAAACATATAAGGACAATGCAAATCTGTTATTTACCTTCACGGAAAAGGAACTGGCTAACAGTGCGGCGGCTGACAGAGCGGAAGCATTGTGCCTTATCCTTAACTGGCTGGGCAAGACCAAGTTAAACAAGGATGGAGAAGGGGTCAAGGCAACCCTTACGGTACCGGAAGAGACCATGGGTGATTACTATCTGACCACGGGTACATACAATCTGTATGCGAGACTGTGGAAGAAGGACGGCAGCGGCGCTCTTACGGCTCCTGTCAAGACTACGGTAAAGATCAATAAGGCTCCGGCCAAGAAGGCTGCACTGGATCCCAATGTCGCCTACGGTAAGGATCAACCCTCTGTGACTCTTAAGTTTAAGACAGCCAAGAATGTATTGGCGGTATTGCCTGTGCGATTATACAATGATCTTCCTGACGGACAGTCAAGCAAGATCACGGATTACTTTGAACCGGACTATGAACCGGCCAAGAATGTTCTGGTACTTAAGAAGAAGGACGGCGTGGATCTTCCGGCCGTGGGAACGAAGCTGACGGGATGGATCTGCACACAGGTATATGGTATGGATGTCAGCACCAGGAATTCAACAATAAACATGGAAAAGATCACCGTGACCATCACCAATTAGGGTCAATTAAAGAATGATATGAGAAAGCCTGTGACCGGGTATTGCCGGTCACAGGCTTTTTATATGCGATCATATTGAATGCTGAGGATTGTCCGTTACGGGTCGGGATATCGGATCACACATTGAATCTGAACAGTATCACATCTCCGTCGCGGACAACATAGTCCTTGCCTTCCATGCCGACAAGTCCCTTTTCTCTTGCAGCCGATAATGAGCCGAGTTCCAGAAGATCCTTATAGTTGACGACCTCGGCCTTGATGAAGCCTCTCTCAAAGTCGGTATGGATCTTGCCTGCAGCCTGAGGCGCCTTGGTGCCTTTCTTGATCGTCCAGGCGCGGCATTCATCCTCACCTGCCGTAAGGAAGCTCATAAGACCTAAGAGAGAGTAGCTGGCAGATATGAGCTTATCGAGTCCGGACTGCTTAAGTCCCAAGTCTTCGAGGAACATTGCTTTCTCATCATCATCGAGTTCCGCAATTTCCTGCTCGATCTGGGCGCAGATCACGAACACTTCGCTGCCCTCAGCCTTGGCCATCTCACGTACAGCCTGTACATGTGCATTGGCCGCTCCGTCATCAGCCAGATCATCTTCGGATACATTGGCAGCATATATGGTGGGCTTGGCCGTCAGGAGATTGTATGAATTAAACCAGGCTATCTTGTCTTCATCATCATCGGGAGTAAAGGTGCGGGCCATATTGCCGCCCTCCAGATGAGCTTTTATGGCCTCTAACTGCTCGTACTCCTTGGCAACCGTCTTATCCATCTTGGCCTGCTTGGCAACCTTGTCTATACGCCTCTGAAGTATCTCAAGATCTGAGAATATCAGCTCCAGATTGATCGTCTCTATATCCCTCTTAGGGTCAACCGACCCGTCCACATGTACC
>JAEEGL010049933.1_pt1 | contig 11382 bp, 12 predicted proteins | sample 9134231 | NCBI WGS metagenome assembly JAEEGL01 (sample SAMN16246548, study PRJNA631951) | gut metagenome | biome: gut microbiome; feature: rumen; material: fiber-attached | host: Bos | place: Iran: Karaj | collected 2018-10
AATGTCGCCCTCACGTCGGGCGGGGAAGAAGTCACCGTGCACAGCGTCTTCATGGGCGTGCCTCACGGCATCGTGTTCACCGATGACGTGTCCCGGGAGCACGTGGCCGCTCTGGGGCCCGGGATCGAGAAGCATCCGGTGTTTTCCGAGGGGATCAACGCTGACTTCGTGCGGGTCGAAGAGGATGGGAGCCTGACCATCAGGACCTGGGAGAGAGGTGCCGGGCCCACCCTGGCCTGCGGCACCGGCGCGTGTGCCGCCGCGGTGATCCATGAGCGCCTGACGGGCGCTGCCGGGCCGAGAGTGGTGAGGCCTCTTCTGGGCGCGATGACGATCGAAAGAAGACCTGACGGGGTCTATATGACGGGGCCGGCGCAGATCGTCTGTACCGGCGACGTGGATACGGGCCGCTATTTCAGCCTGAAGGAGGCGTAAGTTGATGAAAAGGATCCTTTCCATAGGGCTCGTGATGATGCTTGTTCTTGCCGGAGCGGCGGCGGTCACGGCCGAGAATACCGCGCCGGAAGCGGATCTCATCATCGCGGGGCTGGATACCACCCAGTACCGCAGCTGGAGCGATCACGCTTTTTTTGCCGCCATGGACGAATTGACGGGCCTGCATGTCGGGACGAGGCAGTTCATCAGCGCGGAGGAATGGAGGAAGTATAAATCCTCCATGACCAAAGGGGACGCGGATATGCCGGACGCGCTTTTCATGGCCCAGCTGAGCCAGGCGGAGTGCGAGACCATGACCGCCTCGGGCGTGCTGATCGACCTGAAACCGTATCTGGAGGAATGCTGCCCGAACCTGACGGCGCTGCTGGACCGCTTCCCGGCTTACAGGGACGCGATCACTATGAAGGACGGCACGATCCCCGCCCTGCCCTACATCAATGAGACCCCGTCCCAGAACGTGATGTGGATCAATAAAAAGTTCCTGAGCCGGGTGCGCATGCAGGCGCCGAATACCCTGGAGGAGCTGGAAGCGGTCCTCAGGGCGTTCAAGGCCGCGGACTGCAACGGGAACGGCCGGGCGGAGGACGAGAAGCCCCTGAGCTTCATGGGCCCCTTCGATCTTAAATTCCTGGCCCATGCCTTCGGCATCGTCGCCAACGACTACAATCTTTGCGTGCGTAACGGACAGGTGGTCTTTGCCCCGGCGGAGGATGAATACCGCCTCTTTATCGCCTGGTGCCGTGATATGTACGCTGCAGGCCTCCTGGACAAGGACGGCTTCACCACCAGCGATGCCCTGCGCGAGGTGACGGATGAAAAGAAGGATCAGGTCTACGGCATCGTCCTGACTCCGCTGATCTCCAACTTCCTGCCCGCCCAGTGGCAGGCGGATTACGAGCCCCTGATGCCCCTGGAATTCGAGGGCAAACGCGTTTACCGTGATTTCGGCACCGGGCTGATCCGGGGCACCTTCGCCGTGACGAGCCATTGCAAGGACGTGCCGGCAGCGCTGCGCTGGGTGGACGCTCTGTACGGGGAGGAAGGCGCTGTTCTGGCTGCCGTGGGCAAAAGGAACAGGGACTTCCTGGTGGACGGGGACGGCACCTGGCGCCTGACGGAGAGCTCCAAATCCAACAGCTACTATACCATCACCAATGTGCTCTCCTCATCCGTCGCTTATCCGGGCTATTCCGCGGATGATTTCCAGAGCCGCTACGGCGACGCGGACCTGGGCGGCGTATTGAAAGCGCTGAAAGACTTCAACAGTTACTGTGTGCTGCCCTTCCCGTACGTCAGCCTGACGAACGACCAGGCATCGAGGATCTCCGAGCTCCAGGCCAAACTGGGGCCCATGGTGGACATCGCCATCGCTCAGTGGGTGCTCGGGGAACGGGATCTCACCGAAGAGACTTATTCCGCTTTCGTCACATCCCTGAAGGAAGCCGGGATGGATGAGTTCCTGGCCCTGTGGCAGGATGTGTACGACGGCCGGGACGGGGAGTGACCGTCAGGATGCGTTTGAAGTTTACGACCCGCTCGGCGGAGGAGACGAGGGCGCTGGGCGCCCTTTTGTCACGGGATCTGCGGGCGGGGGACCTGGTGGTCTTAAGGGGAGATCTGGGAGCCGGCAAGAGCGAGATGAGCCGGGGCATCCTGCGCGGCAAGGGCGTCCTGGGACCGATCCCGAGCCCCACGTTCACCCTCATGAACATGTATGAGGCGGCGGGGGAGACGCTCTGCCATTTCGACTGGTACAGGATCGCGGACCCGGAGGAGATCTGGGAAGCCGGTTTCCATGAAATGCTGCCGGGAGATACCCTGGCCATCGTGGAATGGCCCGAGCGGGCCGAGGAGGCACTGCAGGACTGCCGTCTGGAGGTGCGCATCACGGCGGGGCCCGGCGAGGATGAGCGGTGCATCACCCTGGTCCCCGAGGGGGGATTTCATTCCCTTGATACGCTTTTGAAGGATATGGAACATTTGGGAGGTTCGATCGAATGAACGTCCTGGCTCTGGACACATCCGGCCCCGTGGCCGGCGTGGCGGTGGCTTCGGAGGGCCTGATCCGCTATGAGGCGGCGGTCCGCAACGGGCTGACGCATTCCGTGAATCTGATGCCCATGATGGAAGAGGCCCTGACGCGTTCCGGCCTGGCCTTGAAGGATATGGATCTGATCGCCGTGACGGTGGGCCCCGGCTCCTTCACCGGCGTGCGCCTGGGGGTGGAGGCGGCCAAAGCGACGGCTCATGTGCTGGATATCCCCTGCCTGGGCGTGGATGCCCTGGAGGCGACAGCTCTGAACATCACGGGTTTTGAAGGCGTGATCTGCCCCATTCAGGACGCGCGGGCACAGCAGGTGTACGGCGCGGCCTTTTCGGGGCCGGATCACACGCGTCTGATGGAGGATGCGCCCATGCCCCTCACGGAATACGCCGACGCTGTGGAAGGCTTTTTCAGGCCTCTGATGTTCCTGGGCGACGGCACGCTCAAATACAGGGAATGGCTCGCGGAAAGGTTCCCGGAAGCGGGCAGGGTCTTCTTCGCTCCGCCGGAGCACAACTATCTGCGCCCGGCGGCCGTGGCAGCCTGGGCGATGCGACACCCGGAAGGGAAGGTGTCCTGGCAGGATCTGATGCCCCTGTATCTGCGGCCGCCGCAGGCGGAACGCCAGAGGAACCTTGTGGAGAGAGCGCATGGATGATATCGTGATCCGCAGGATGGTGCTCGGAGACGTGGAAAAGGTCCACCGCATCGAGGAGGAATCCTTTCCCAGGCCCTGGTCGGTGCGGGATTTTGAACGGGAGATGACCGCGAATCCCTGCGCGAGGTACCTGGTGGCGGAAACGGGAGGAGAGATCATCGCCTTCGCGGGCATCTGGGTGATCCTGGACGAGTCCCATATCACCAATATCGCCGTGGCCAAAAAGTGGCGGGGGAGGGGCATCGGAAAGCGCATCACCGGGGAACTTTTGCAGTACGCATCGAACCTGGGCGCGTGTTACGCCACCCTGGAGGTGCGCAAAAGCAACCTGACCGCACAGGGGCTGTACGCTTCCTTTGGCTTTGAGAAGGTCGGTGTGAGGAAGCGGTATTATGAGGATAACGGCGAGGATGGCCTGATCATGGCTCTTCAGCACATGCCTGAAGCGCAGGAGGATTTTATCGAGCCGGAGACTGTCCGGGAATAGGACGGGGTTCCGGGAAATATCGGAGGATATGGGATGCCTGAGGGGCATAAGGATAATTCTTCGGATAAGCGGCTCGCGCAGCCTGTCTACTGGCAGGCTTTTTCGGTGAGCGTGCTGTTCCATTTCATATACTGCATCATCGCGTCTGAGTCCCTTCTGGGCTTTCCCATCGCGGGCGGTACGCTGTACCTGTTCGGCCGGATGGCCGTGCTCTTTACCGGGATGCAGCGCCCGCCCAGGAGCCGTGTGCTGTCCAGGAAAGAAAAGATCCTGTCCTGGGGCATCCTGATGGTGCCTCTGCTGCTCCTGCCGGTGGTCCTGTCCGTGCTCCCCATCCGTCTGACCGACCGGTCATTGTGGGTGATGAGCGCTATCGCCCTGATGCTCACCCTGCGTATGACGTTGACCGGGTATCTGGTGGAGAAGGACCTGATGCAGACACGGCCCGTGCGCTCCGCCTTCTCACGGATGATCGTCACCGAGGGCCTGTTCCTGCTGCCGCTGATCGTGATGGTCATCCTCTGCGCGGACGGCCGGACCGCCCTTTCCCTTTCGGGGGGCGCCCTTCTGGGCACGATCGTGGAATGCCAGGAACTGTGGCGGGAGCGCCGGGTGCTCCGGGCCACCGCGCCGGATGATGAGAAGGAGATCGAGACGCTGCGCCATGTCATGGCTTACCGGCGGTTCCAGTTCCTCACGGTGGTGACCGCGGCGGCCCTTCAGGTCACCATGGCCTTTGAGTACGCTCTCGTGGCGGCCCTGTCGGATACTGTGCTCGCCGCCATGGCGATGGCGGCCGTTCTTCTGGCGGCTGTGCTGCTGACAGACCTGATCCACCGCCGGGTCCTCAGGGAAAGATCGGATCCGGGGAACGTGCTGATCATGGGCAGCGCCATCTGGTTCTACGGCGTCATCTGGTATGTCCGGGTGTTCGATACCATGGTGCGGGGGGACGCCTTCATCGCCCTGGCCCTGTCGGCCGTGGGCGGCGCGATCTGCATCCGCACCCTGGGATACATGGATACCCGCATGCGCGACGTGGCTTCCTTCGTGACCCATCATCCCCCCACACGCGCCTATGACTGGGCCCTGCGCACCCGGGTGGAACTGTCGTCCCTGGTGGGGCAGGCCGTATCCCTGGCAGGGCTGATGCTGCTGGATATCTTCGCGGCGGGCCGTCTGCCGGATACTTTGCCCGCGCTGGTGGACCGGCTGCGTCCGGTGATGACCATGCCGGCGCTGATCCTGACGCTGCTGGCCCTGGTGGCCTCCATCCGTTTTCCCCTCACAGGAGAGCACATGGCCAAACTGGACCGCTATATGCGTTTGTCGGGCAAAGGGGAGAGGAACCGCGCCCTGGAGAGCCAGCTGGAGACCGCGATCGTCAAAAAGAGCCTGAAGCATTTCGGCATCCGGATCGTCATCCACATCCTGCGGCCCTTGTACTACCACCGGGTGGTGGGCCGCGACAGGGTGCACATGGATCCGCAGGGCGCCGCGGTGTTCGTATGCAACCACGGGGAGATCTCCGGCCCCGTGACGGCGACGCTGTTCGTGCCGTGGAGCGTGCGCCCCTGGGTGACCCATCAGATGGCCGACAAGAACGAGATCGCCGAGTACCTGTACACCACGAACTTTTCCCATCAGAAATGGATCCCCGAACGGCTGAAAAAAGGCCTGGCCTACCGTTTCGCCGGGCCGATCCTGGCCTGGATGATCGGGTCCCTGGAGCCGATCCCGGTCTATATCTCCGATCCCGCCCGGCTGAGGGAGACTTTCCGTGAGACCGTCAGCGCCATGGAGGCGGGGGACAATATCCTTCTGTTCCCGGAAAACTCCGCCACGTCAGAGGATCACCACTATGTGCGCGAGGGCGTCAGCGACTTCTTTACGGGTTTCGCGATGATCGGCCGATTGTATTACCGTCGGACAGGCCTTGAGTGCCAGTTCATCCCGGTGTACTGCGACAAGAAAAAGCGCACGGTCACCTTTGGTGAAAGCGTGCGCTATGATCCGAGCGCTCTGCCGACGGATGAGGCGGAACGGATCAGTACGGTCCTCAGGGACAGGATCCGCGAGCTGGCCGGCGGGCCGTCATCCGAGCAGGACGGTTAAGCATTCCTCCCACGGGATCCCGGGAGCGGGCAGGGGATCGAACCGTTCAAGAGCCCATCCGTCCTCGTCCCTGAGCACCAGGGTGAGGAACCCATAGTAACCGGCGCTCTCCATCAGTTCAGAGGCCATCCGGATCCAATCACCGTCGCCTTCTTCATACAGGAAGGGGACGGTGTTTTTTTCATCCCGGTACAGGCTGATCATCCTGCGCTCTCCCGGGAAGGGCTCGGCGCAGTACCACTCGTTCCCCGCTCTTGAGATCTCCCGGCGGTTCAGAGCGTTCTTGATCTCACCGCCGCTGCGGAAGACCCTTTCGGCCCCGTCGGGAGCGAGAAGCACGCAGGGCCAGGCGGTGTTTTTGTCGGCCGCCGACCGGGGATCCGGGAAGGCCCGGGCTTCCGTGATCTTCAAGCCGCGGGCGGAGGCGGCGCCGCGCAGGGATTTCAGGTTCATATGGGCAAGAGCCTGAACGGTAGGCCCGATCACGTTGAGGCCAACGGCCCGGGCGTCGTCTGCGGCGCCGCGGGAAAGGCTGATCCGATCCAGGAGAAAAACGGCGTCGGCCTGATGGGCCAGGGCGAAGTCCGTCATCTCGTTGATCTGATGGGGATGGATCGGTACGGACCGGACCGTGTTCCCTTTCCGGCCGTCACCCGGCATCAGATAGACGGGACGGGCGTTTTTCTTCAAAGACAGGGCCTCCAAAAGGGGATGATAAGCGGGGTCATAACCGAACAGGATGGTGCTCATAAAGCCTCCTTGTCATGCTTGAGATGCACGTCCATCTGCGGGAACGGGATCACGATGCCGGCGGTCTCCAGGGCCTTCTTCCCGTTCTCCTGCAGGGAATACATGGTGGTGAGATAGTCGCCCGACCTGCACCACAGCCTCAGAACGATGCTCACCGAGGAGTCTGAGAAGGCGGTCATGACCGCGATGGGCGCAGGATCGCTCATGACGGTCGGGCAGTTTTCCGCCAGGCCCAGCAGGATCTCCCGGACTTTCCCGATATCCGCGTCATAGCCGATGGGAAAGGTCAGGTCCATCCGCCGCGTCCCCTCCCGGGAATAATTGACGATGGAGGTGTTGACCATCGAGCTGTTGGGCATGAACACGTGCCGGTTGTCCGGCGTGGTCATATCCGTGTAGAAAGCACCGATGCCCTTGACCGTGCCGTCGATGCCGTTGACGGAGACGAAATCCCCCACCGCGATGGGCTTGAGCAACAGCAGCGTCACTCCGCCCACGAGATTGCTCAGCGCGCCCTGCATGGCAAGGCTGACAGCGACACCGGCGGAGGCCACCAGGGTGATCACGCTGGTCAGGGGGATGCCCATCACGTTGACAGCCGTGAGGATCACGATCACATACAGGATGATCCTGACGATGTTGCTCAGGAAGCTCTTGAGGGTCGGCTCGATCCTGATCTTGTCGATGTGCCGCCGGAGGAGCTTCTGGAGGCCGTTGATCAGGATGATGCCGATGACCAGTACCATCAGGCCCCAGAGCAGCTTGATGCCCGAGGTCTTCAGCAGCGTGCCGATATTCTCAAGATCCATGTTTATCCGCCTTTCTTCCGCTCCTGTCGGAGGCTTTCCGGTCGCAGCTCAAGTCGCCGTTATAGAAAGCGCACCAGGGCTTCAGGGTACATGAAACGCAGTCCGGTCTCTGGGAATGGCACACCCGGCGTCCGTGATAGATGAGCCAGTGATGAGCTCTGGACCAGGTGTTTTTCGGAAAGGCCTCCATCAGCTGCCTCTCCACTTTTTCGGGCGTATCGGCCCGGGCGATGCCCAGCCGGTTGGCTACCCGGAACACATGGGTATCCACGGGGATCGCATCCTGTCCGAAGGCGAAGGCCAGCACCACGTTGGCGGTCTTGCGCCCCACGCCCGGCAGGCGCGTGAGCTCCTCCATCGTGGAGGGCACCTGCCCGGAAAAGTCCGAAACGATCATGCGGCAGGCGTTCACGATGTTTTCGGCTTTGCTTTTGAAACCGCAGGACCGCACCATCGGGTAGAGGATCTCCGGGTCGGTCTGCGCCATGGCCTCGACGGTGGGGAACCTTTCAAACACCGCGGGCGTCACCTGGTTGACCCGCGCATCGGTGCATTGGGCCGAAAGGATCGTGGCCACGAGAGTCTCGTAGGGGTTGGTGAAATCCAGCTGAGGGCGGGCGTCGGGATACAGGCGTTCCAGCTCCTTCAGGATCGCTTCATGGCTCATCTCCCTTTGCCTCCTCCCAGATGACTTCCGCTTTGAGCACTTCTCCCGTGCCCTTGTCCGTCACGGCGGTGCCGTGCCCCACACGCGTCAGATATGCTGCCTTGGCCGCGGGGCTTTTGCTCAGGGCGAACACGTCGTCCCTGCTCACCCCGGCTTCTGCCATCAGGGCCTCATCCATGCGGTATAAGGTGAATGCGTTCGTGATCTCCCCGAGCCCGATCCGGGAGAAGGCGCTGTCGATGACGGCCGCGTAAGCCTCATCCTCCGGGACCGCTTTCATCGTGACGGCCCGGTTCACCGCCTGTCTCTGCGCTGCGGTGTAGGAAGCGCTCAGGGAGGTGTTGTTGTAGTGATACACGTAATAGCCCGCCGCGCAGCCGCAGCCGATCAGGAAGGTCACGATCAGAGTCAGGATGCTTTTCCTGTCGAATTGAAGGGCGTCGCTGCCCCATTTGACCAGGCCCAGCCGCCGGGCCGCGGGGATCATCATTTTGAGGAAAAGCGTCAGCAGCACGGACTCGATCGGGAACATCGCCAGGTTCTTCAGAATGCGCATCAGGTCGAACAGCGCGTAGCTGCGGCCCATCACCATGCTGTAGTACAGCCACATCACCGGGGTGTTCAGGATGACGTTGACTCCCAGATCGATGGTGAAGCGGCTCAGGATCACCCGGCGCACCGTGCCCCTGACACGGTACAGGTACAGGGCGAACACCAGGGAACCGGCCATCTCGATGAAGATGAACGGAAAGAAATAAGCCCCTTTCGGGAACAGGATCGCTCCCAGGGTGTCGGACACCGCGGCGCCCAGGAGCGCCACCACCGGCCCGTATACCATGGATCCGAAGGCGTTGGCGAAAAAACCTATATTGATATACAGGTCCGCCGCGATGGGGATGCTCAGGGATTTGAGAGCGACCCTCAGGGCTACGATCAGGGCGGCGAAAATGAGCATGCGCGTGTTCTTCAGCTCATCGGCCGCGGCCTTCCAGTAAGCCCGTGAAAAGGGATGGGCGAAGCTTTGATCGTTTGTCATACCGGCGACCTCCTTGCGGGGATACCCGTCTCAAAAGGCAGCCGGAGCTTGGAGCAGCGGGATGCGCCGGGACGGCGGCGGGGCTTATGATCCCGCGGTGTTCCGCGGCAACTCCCCGTCCGCGGAACATATGACCGTCTCAGCTACTCTGCCTGATACGAGCGCAGGCTTATTATATCCCGGAGCGGCGGATCATGGCAAGTGAAATCGGCCCCGCAGATGTTCCTGCTCTGATTTTTTTATTCTGATGAGCCGGAGGGAGGCCGGCCGCGCCCCGTGGGGGCTTTGAAGCCTTGACAGGCGCCGTGTTTCCGTTATAATGAGGCCGGAAAGAAGTTCGGTCGGAAGATATCGGGGGGTGAAGGAAATGTGCGCTCGGTATTATATCGGGGATGATGAGGAACTGAGCGCCATGGTGGCCGCGATGGAGCGTTCGCCCCTTCAGTCTCTCATCCCCCCGGACGCCCCGGTGGCGAGGCGCGGGGAAGCCGCTCCGGGGTGTGTGGTCCCGGCCCGCGCCGTGACAAGAACGGGAAAACCCGCGGTATTCCCCATGCGGTGGGGATTTAAGGGGCGGTCGCTCCTGATCAACGCGCGCTCGGAGACGGCCGCGGCCAAGCCCACCTTCAGCGAGGCTTTCAGGGCCCACCGCTGCGCCCTGCCAGCCTGCGGGTATTTCGAGTGGGAACACGTGACGGACGCCGCGGGCCGCAAGCGCACCGGCGATAAATACCTGATCCGTCCCCGGGATACGCGCGTCACATGGCTGTGCGGCCTCTACCGGCCGGAGAACGGCCTGCCATCTTTCGTGATCCTCACGAGGGAGCCGGGGGAGAGCGTCCGCTTCATCCATGACCGGATGCCCCTCATCCTGCCCGATGAAGCCGTGAGATACTGGATCGACCCGACGGCGGATCCCGTGTCCCTTCTCGGCCTGGCCCTGACGGACATGGCGTATGAACGTGTTTCATAAATATGGAGGCTCCGCGTTTTGAGCGCGTGCCGGTATAGATATCATCATCAAAGGAGGATAAAAATCATGCTGATCGTCACAACAGAGCAAGTCCCGGGGAAGGATATCGAGGTGCTCGGCCTGGTCAAGGGCAGCACCGTGCAGACCGTCAACGCTTTCAGGGATATCGGCGCCGGGTTCAAGACCCTGGTGGGCGGCGAACTCAAAAAGTACAACGAGATGATGGCGAACGCCCGTACCCTGGCGACGCAGCGGATGGAAGAAGAGGCGCGGGGCCTCAACGCGGACGCGGTGGTGGCTGTCCGCTACGCGACCTCCGGCATCATGCAGGGCGCGGCCGAGGTCATGGCCTACGGCACGGCTGTTAAATTCAGATAAAATCTTTATTACAAAAGCATTAAATCGCATGACAACGCCTGAGAGGACGGCGCTGAAAGCCGCGCTGTGCCTTGACCGGCAGTGCTGCTTGGGAGTATAATTCTATAGAAGAAGCATAGTTTGTACCGCACGCATCAGCGAGGGGGGATAGCATGAAGCTGAAGAAACTTATCGCGCTCTTTTTGGTCCTGATGACCCTGACGGGCATCGCGTTCCTGCCGGCTCTGGCGGAGGAAGCTGCGGTCGATCCGGAGGGCAATGTCGAATTTGTTTATGTGGATGTGACCGAAGAGGAAGAGCACCCTGAATTCGATGAGCCTGTTCCGGATGTCGAGCCCTATATCCCCGAAGAACTGGACAGGACGATCTTCGGCAAGGACAACCGCGCCAGGGTGATCAACCCCAGCAATTATCCCTATTGCTGCATGGCCAAGATCGTGGTCACCGCCAAGTGCGGGCACAGCTGGTATGGCACGGGATTCATGGTGGGTAAAAACAAAATGCTGACGGCTGCCCACTGCATGTACTGCTACAAGTGCTCCTCGCCCGCGAAGACAGCCACCTTTTACTTCGGCTATAATGCCAAGAACGGCAAGTACTATTACAAGACGAGCAGCTCCGTCACGTTCTATGTGGGCACCAAGTTCACAGGCCGCAGTTATACCGTCGTCAACGACTATGCCGTGATCAAGTTCAAGAGCAATGTGGGCACCAAGACCGGCTGGCTGGGTATCCGCTGGAACTACGCCGCGAACAAGAAGACCTTCAACCTGGCCGGATATCACGGCGGCATCCTCAAAAAGCAGAAGGGTAAGGTCTATGTCCTGAACAACACGCATCTGAAGTACACCCTGGACACTCAGGGCGGTTCCAGCGGCGGCCCTCTCTACGATGACGACAAGTATTCCGTGGCGATCAATATCGCGGAGAACAGTTCCTACAATGAGGCGCACCGCCTGACGACTGCGGTCAAAAAACTGTGGAGCAAATAGCCTTGTGATCTCAGATA
>JAEEGL010704799.1_pt1 | contig 11382 bp, 17 predicted proteins | sample 9134231 | NCBI WGS metagenome assembly JAEEGL01 (sample SAMN16246548, study PRJNA631951) | gut metagenome | biome: gut microbiome; feature: rumen; material: fiber-attached | host: Bos | place: Iran: Karaj | collected 2018-10
TTGTTTAATTTAACTAACTTTTTTGGCCGTATTTTACGAAAATGCAAGTTTATTTTGATTTTGCAGTCGAACAGGCAGCTTTTGACAAAAAAACAAGGCCGACACAGATAAAATGTGTCAGCCCCTTTGGTTTTATATATTTTTTTTGCCTTTGTTGATAGCCCTGAGTACAAACAAAACAACGGTAAGTACGCCCGTGAGTGCGCCCACAACTATAAGCAGCGGAAGCGGAAGCCTTTTTTTCGGCTCTTCTTCGCTTTCTTCTGTCTTTTCGACCTCTATATCTGCGGTAATGCCGTAAACGCCGTCCTCAAACGTAAGCTCGTATTTTGGGATAGCGACCGAGATCTCCTCGCCGTTTTGTGCAACTATCTCTTTTGCAAGCTCTGCATCTATAAGACCGACTGTGGTAATATCGTTTATCGGCTTTATATACTGTACCTCAACGGGTGTACCGTCCGCAAGGTCTCCGTAAACAAAAAGTATGTCCTCGCGCGGGTCGAGTTTTTTGATTATCGCCTGTGACTCGGCATTGTTTGTACCTTTTATCTTTGTTGTATATATCATATCAAATACCCCTTTTACAGTACTGAACGGTTAAAAAACAAAACGAGCTGTTGTAAACAACAGCCCGCGTAATGGGAACAATAGGGCTCGAACCTATGACCCTCTGCTTGTAAGGCAGATGCTCTCCCAGCTGAGCTATGCTCCCTTAAGCTACTTTAATATGGTAGCATAAAAAAACATATTTGTCAATAAAAATTTGATATATTTGTAAAATTTGTAAAATTACATGATTTTAAACATGTCTGTTATTTATTTTCGTCAATATACACTATTTCATTTGGTTTTACAAGTCCAAGCTGTTCTCTCGCCAATTTCTCGATATAAGCATCACTGTCGTGATATGAAATATCGTTTATCAGTTCTATATTCTTTGCCGTAGCTGCCTCCCGTTCTTTTACAGCGGCCTCAAGCTGATGCTTGACGGCAAAATATTCCTCGGCTTCAACATACATTGCAAAGCCGAAAATCATGATCATTATTACAACGCCAAGACAGATAAAACCATTGAAACGCTTCTTCGTTTTTCTTCCGGCCAATTTAGGTACCCTCTAACGCTTTCTTAATATAATATTCAAACGCGTTTTTATTTTTTTGCATAAGAACGCTAAGTATATTTTGCCACAAGTCCAAAGATTTTGCAATAGTTTTTTTATAGAATTTACAAAATATTCAAATTTATCCGAAAAAAGAGAATAAACAATAATAAACGGACCGAAAACAAACCTAAGTATCAATATGACGGTTTTAAATATAACGGCCGTTATTTTCAAAAAAACAGGGCTTATTACCGCATAATACACCCCCGCCCCAATAACTATACCCAAAAACAGAAAAAACCTTAATTCGCCGTAATTAAGTCTAAATACAAGCAACGATGCCGACAAAGCAAAAACAAGCCAGAATATCAGGTCTTCCGCTCCTACGCCGAAAGCATCATGTATAATTATCCGTCTTATCGAGCGAAGCCAATCGTACACATTTGCCGCACAGAAGCCAAAAACGGCCATTATCAGCAGTTGTTTCATCTGACCCGCCATAGTTATCACCATGACCGCTTCACCTGAAAATACGGGCAAATACGGACGATTTTGCCATACTCTGCTCATAAGAGAAAGAATCCAGTTCCCCGTCAAGCACCAAAAGCCCCTTTTCAAGCTCCAGCGTGCTTATATGGAGATTTCTGCCCCTCAGCACAAGTGCGCCCTCCGACGTATCCGCCGTCACACATTCCTCATCAAAACTAAGGACATCTGTCACGCCCGTTATCTGCGCCTTGTTTCTCGACTCCGCCGTTATTGTATGTTTTTTTATTTCGTCTGCCATTTCTTCTCCCCGCCTTTTTTTTATAAAATCACTCAAGTTGAGAAAATAAAATTTCTCCCCTATCATAATTTTATTCGGCAAAAGAAAAAAATATCACAGAACTCTGAACATCGTTTGTGCATCGTCCTTGCGAACGACCTCCTTTACCTCCAGCACCTCTACCCTTGTGGTATTGCTGCCAAAGGCTATTTCTATAACATCACCGGGCTTAACGTCAACAGACGCCTTTGCGGCCTTGCCGTTTACCGTTACTCTGCCGCTGTCACAGGCCTCGTTTGCAACGGTGCGCCTTTTTATTATACGGCTTACTTTAAGATATTTGTCCAAACGCATATCATACCTCCAAAATTCAAAAAACGGAGGCATTTAACTGCCCCCGTACAACATATTTCCCTTAAAAAACGGAATTATTTGTTTACAGCGTCCTTGAATGCCTTGCCGGCCTTGAACTTAGGTGACTTGGAAGCGGAGATCTTCATAGGCTTCTTTGTCTGAGGATTAACACCCTCTCTTGCTGCGTTTTCCTTAACGGAAAATGTACCGAAGCCAACAAGTCTTACGTCACCGCCTGCTGCAAGCTCTTCTGTAACAGCTTCTTCAAAAGCCTTTAAAGCCTTCTCAGCATCAACTTTCTTTAACTGTGCCTTTTCTGCAATCTTTGCAACTAACTCTGTCTTGTTCATTTTTTTAGTATCCTCCTTTTATTTTGAGCTTTTGCTCATTAGTGATCTTACAAATACATCCTCTTCCTCAAGACCCGTATCCTCATTGGTCTTTCCAACGGCCGCAGATATATTTTCAAAGTCCTCAAGTTTAGTTATATACGTTTCTAACGCATTTGTCAAGGAAAATTCGGCATTTATTTCAAAAAAATTTGAAATATTTAAAATTTGCATCAATAAATTACCGATAATTTCCATTTTTTGTTGTGAATTGTAATTTTCTGACTGTTTGAGATTTTTTAAACATTTTTCCGCAAGGTCAAAAGAAATGTCAATTTTTTCCGTTTTTTTCACCTTGCTTTTCTTTATGACCTTTTGTGCCCTCACAAGAGCGGGAAGCGTTTTTGCAACAGAACGTACAGTCTCTGTTTTTGTCCGATATCCCTTTTCCCGTTTTTTTATCTCTTCCCACTTTTCAAACGGAGCAGTTACCTCCGCATTTTCATCCGAAAAGATATGCGGGTGACGGTATATCATTTTTTTGTCCACCCCGTCTGCCACATCATCAAGGGTAAATCTGCCCTCTTTCTGTGCGATAAGGCTATGGAATACCACCTGCAAAAGCACATCGCCCAATTCCTCGCAAAGCGCCGTATCGTCCTTTTTATCTATGGCGTCAAGCACCTCATAGCACTCCTCAAGCATACAGGGCTTCAGACTTTCATGTGTCTGCACCCTGTCCCACGGACAGCCGTTTTCGCCCATAAGCACAGAAACGGTCTGTACCAAGCGGTCAAAACTGTCCATTATTTGAATACCTCCGCCTTGTCATAGCCTACGGACTGCGCCTTTTCGTAAAGTTCCGCCTTTATATCCTGCAAGGTGTAGGTGTTGTTTTCGGTCACACCGTCTTTCTCTATCGCCTCTTTAAGATAAGCAAGCTCCACGCCGACACCCAGCACATCTATATACTGAATATCGGTTATTTCACCGCTGCTCTGCTTTTGCGTAACAAAATCCTGAAGCTCCATATAGTCGTCTATAACCTTTGCCACATTGTCGGGCACGGGCTGCTTGGGCTCTTCTTCGGGCTGTTTGGTATCTATCTCGCCGCCCTCCGCCTCTTTTATATCAGACTCCGCAGTTTCGGGCTCTGTATCCGTACCGCCTGCATCCTCGCTGCCGACAAGTCTGTCTATAAGTGCATTGTCCGCACCCGCCTTGGATGCAAGTGCGGTCAGCCTTGAACGTATCTCGCCGAAATTTTCCTTAAATTCGTCGTTATACTCCATATCGGCCTGTGCATTGTACTTATCCACCTGTTCACGCAAGGCAGAAAATTCGTCATACTCTTCCTGCGTTATCTTACCGCTTTCAAGGGCGCGCTGCATAAGTCCCGCCTGCTCCTTTGCGGCAAGCTGAACTGTGATAAGTTCCTGCATAAGCGCGGCATCATTCTCGCTATTTATATTATCCAGCTGTGCTTTAAATTCCGAAAAAAGCGTTTCAAGATCCGTGACCTTTTTTTCAAGGTCATTTACATTGGGCGAACCCTGTGCATAGTCCATACATTCATCCGCCATAACATCAATGTTTGAGAATTTCCCGTAAAATTCATCGTCAATAACGCCCCTTGCGTGCATATCCTCAATTTTGCCGAACATACTTGCAAGTTCCGTATCAACAGACGTTATACGCGACTCAAGCGCTTCTAACTGCTCCTTGTCCTTGGCATTGCCGCCGCAGCCCGCAAGCAGGATCGCAGCAAGCAGTACCGCCGTTAATCTTTTTTTCATTCTATTATACCTCTTATTTCGCTTAAATCATTTACACCGTATTTTTTCATATAGTCCTCAATGCCGTCTATGGTCTTGACCGTGGCATAAGGGTCGGTAAAATTGGCCGTACCGAGCGAAACACCCGTCGCTCCCGCCATAATAAACTCCAGCGCGTCCTCTGCGTTTGAAATACCGCCCATACCAATTACGGGTACATCGACAGCCTTGCATACCTGGTAGACCATGCGCACGGCCACGGGTTTCACGGCAGGCCCGCTCATACCGCCGACTTTACGCTGTAAAACGGGTTTTCTGCGGTAAATATCTATCTTCATGCCCGTTAAGGTATTTATAAGACTTAACGCATCCGCACCGCCCGAAACGGCTGCCTTTGCTATTTCCGTAATATCCGTGACATTTGGTGTAAGTTTTACTATAAGCGGCTTGTCCGCAAGCTTTTTAACGGCTTTCACGGTCTTTTCCGCCATTTTGGGGTCTGTACCGAAGCTCATGCCGCCCTCGCTTACATTTGGACAGCTGATATTCAGTTCAAGCATATCAACATCCTGTCCCTGAAGTTTTCTTACCACATTTTCATATTCTTCCACGGAATGTCCGCAGACATTCACTATTATTTTTGTATCAAACTGTCTTAAAAACGGGATATCGTTTTCGATAAACCAATCAACACCGGGATTTTGCAGTCCGACGCTGTTGAGCATACCGCCGTAGACCTCTGCGATACGGGGCGCGGGATTTCCTTTCCACGGCACAGCCGCAACGCCTTTTACGACCACTGCCCCAAGTCTGCTAATGTCAATAAAATCCGAAAACTCACGGCCGCTGCCAAAAGTTCCCGAAGCCGTCATAACGGGGTTTTTCAATTCAACGCCGCATATATTCACACTTGTATTTATCATTCCCAGCACACCTCCCTGCTGTCAAATACGGGGCCATCCTTACAGACTTTTTTGTATGTCCAGCCGTCAGCCGACGCTTCATCCTTTATTTTTACAACACAGCCGACGCACGCACCGATGCCGCAGGCCATTCTTTCCTCCATTGATACCTGTAAGGGCATATTTTGTCCCTCACAGTGCATTGCAAGAAATTTGAGCATTATCTTAGGGCCACAGGCGTAAACCGTTTCTGCGGTCAATTTTTTGGTTTTTATAAGGTCTACAACATTCCCCTTGAAGCCGACCGAACCGTCGTCTGTTGCGATATGTACTTCTGCACCGAGTTTTTCAAATTCGTCACTCAAAAAACTGCCGCTGCGAAAACCGAGTACGACCGTTACCTTTCCGCCTGCCGCAATAAGCTGTTTTGCCGTTTCAAACAAAGGCGGAACACCTATGCCGCCGCCAACAAGCAGCGCAGAGCCTTTTTTTAAGTCGTAGCCGTTGCCGCAGGTACCTAAAATACGCACCTCATCACCCGATTTATACTCCGAAAAAAGCTTTGTACCCTTGCCCACGGTCTGAAAAACTATGCGCAGTACGTTTTCTTTTATCTCACAAATACTTATAGGCCTTGCAAGCAGGTTAGCCCCGTTGTCCGGATATATCTCTATAAACTGTCCGGCCTTTGCAAGCGCCGACACTTCGGGACATTCAAGCGTGATGTCAAATATCCCCTCCGCCAATTTATTGTTTGACAGCACCCTTGCTGTCTCTGTTTTTTTCATAAAAAAACTCCTTTCTTCAGAATATTTATTCTCTGTTTTTAAGTTTATCCAGATATTCTTTATCTTTTTGGGTAAGGTTTGCCTTTTCAAGCAGGTCGGGACGTTTTTTCAGCGTTCTTTCAAGGGATTTTTGTCTGCGCCATTCATCCACCTTGCCGTGATGACCGCTTGTCAGGACTTCGGGTATCCCCCTGCCGTTGAATACGGGAGGACGGGTATACTGCGGATATTCAAGCAGTCCGTCCGAGAAACTTTCGTCCATAAAACTCTCCTCTTTGTTAAGCACACCGCCTATCAGTCTTGAAACAGAGTCTATCACGCACATAGCAGGCAATTCACCGCCTGTCAGCACAAAATCCCCGACGGAAACTTCCTCGGTCACGATCTCCTCTATAACACGCTCGTCAACGCCCTCATAATGGCCGCATAGAATAACTATACCATCAAGCTTTGACAGTTCTTCCGCCTTTTTTTGGTCAAAAACGCTGCCCTGCGGAGACATATACAAAACAGGCGTGTTCTCCGCAAGTTTGTCTTTAATACTCATATAGGCATCATAAATCGGCTGCGGCTGCATGACCATGCCCGCACCCCCGCCGTATGGATAATCATCCACATGGCGGTGCTTGTCCTTTGAAAAATCGCGTATATCAATTGGTATGACCTCGATTATCCCGCTTTCGATACTGCGGCCTATAACACTGTGTGAAAGGCCGTTTGCTATCATTTCGGGAAAGAGGGTCAGTACATAAAATCTCATTGTATAAGCCCCTCCATAAGGTGGATGTGCATTGTTTTTTCAGCCACATCGACTTTTAAGATACAATCCTTTATTGCGGGGATAAGAATATCTTTGCCCGATTTGGGCTTTACAATATAAACATCGTTTGCACCCGTGAATATCACGTCTTTTATGACGCCTATCTCTTTATCATCCTCGTCAACGACTTTCATTCCATACAAGTCTTTTACATAATATTCGTCTTCCTCGCACGGAAGCGCCCATTCTTCGGGGATCCGTACTTCCTTTGTCTTGAAGCGCTCCGCCGCTGTCATATCGTTTATGCCCTTTAGTTTCAAAAGTACAAACTGCTTGTGATAACGCACGCGCTCTATCTCATACTCCTTATCATCAATAAAAACGCTGTCTAAAAGTTCAAAACGTGTTATATCGTCCGTTGTCGGTATAACGCGCATTTCACCATGTACTCCCTGGGTATTTACTATCTTGCCTATAAGAAAATCATTCTCCATATCTTTCTCCTCGATCAGTCACATATTTATCTATTTTATATAATACCAAAAATTCAGCAAATCGTCAATGTTATACTTTGATATATCAAGAAACTCAAACTGTAATTTATATTGAAAAACTTGTCGTTATATGGTAAAATATATTAAAGCTTTTGATTTCAGGGAGGAAAAAGATGATAACACAGATACTTGACAAGATAGACAGCATAATGTATTACCCCATACTGATAATCGTTATGGCCATTGCGGGCATCTACTTTACCATTCTTACAAAGGGTGTGCAGATAAGACTTTTCAAAGAGTCATTAAAACTCCTTAAAGAACCTCCCGAAGACAGAAAGACCGTATCCTCATTGCAGGCAATGCTGGTATCCACGGCATCACGTGTAGGCACAGGCAATATAGTCGGTGTTTCCACCGCGATTTGTCTCGGCGGCCCGGGTGCGTGTTTCTGGATGTGGATAATGTGTATTATCGGCGCATCATCGGCTTTTATTGAAAGCACCCTTGCACAGATATACAAAAGAAAAAATGTTGCAGGCGGCAGCTACGGCGGCCCTGCCTACTACATAGAGGGCGCGCTTCACGCTCCCTTGCTTGCGGGTGTATTCTGTGTTTTTCTGATAGCCACTTATGCGGTGGGCTTTAATCTGCTCTGCTCGTATAATCTTCAGTCCACATTTGCGGCATATTCTTTCTATAATGCAAAAACGACCCCCGCAATTATCGGTTTCCTGCTTGCGGCATTAACGGGCTACTGCCTTATGGGCGGCGGAAGAAGAATAGTAAAGCTGACAAGTCTTATCGTACCGCTTATGGGTCTTTCTTATGTTGCTATTTCGCTTATAGTAATTCTGTTCAATATAAAAAATTTGCCCGCCATGTTTGTCGAAATATTCAGGGATGCTTTTGATTTCAGATCAATTTTCGGCGGGATAGCAGGTTCTTGTATGGTTTACGGCATAAAACGCGGTCTTTACTCAAACGAAGCAGGTGTCGGCTCCGCCCCCAATGCTTCCGCTTCGGCAAAGGTCTCACACCCCGCAAAACAGGGACTTGTACAGACTTTATCCGTATATATCGACACCTTACTTTTATGTACCGCAACAGCTTTTATGTGCCTTTCAAGCGGTGTTGAACGAAGCGAAGCCGTATCGGGCGCACCCTATGTACAAAATGCGATCTCAACCGTGTTCGGCGGTATAGGCCCGATATTTATTACCGTTGCCATGGTTCTTTTTGCCTTTACCACACTGCTTGGCAACCTTTACTATGTACATAATGCGCTTGCCTTTTTAAATCACAAGCAAATACCGACAAAAAGATTTATGATGATCTTTCATATTATTTGTGTAATAATTATTTTTGTCGGTGCTGTTATCCCAATGAATGCAGCCTGGGCAATGGCAGATATAACAATGGGCGGCATGACGCTTATAAACCTTCCGACCTGTATGCTTTTGGGCAAAGCCGCCATTGATACCCTTAAGGACTACGAAAAACAAAAAGCAAGCGGCAAAAACCCCGAATTTAAAGGTGCCGATATCGGCCTTAACCTTGACGAACTCGATTTTTGGAAATAAAATACGCGGGGATGTCGCATTTAGTGACAGCCCCCGACGAAAAACTTTTTTCGCCAATTGGTTTTGTATAAAAAAAGATGTCAAAGTACTTCCGTACCCGACATCTCTTTTATCACATAATTTTTACAACTACCTTCTTTTCCTCACGGATAGCGGCAGCCTTGATAACAGAACGAATAGCCTTGGCTATTCTGCCCTGCTTACCGATAACCTTACCGATATCGCTTTCATCTACCTGTAATTCAAGTACAATGCCAATGTCGTCGGTTTTTTCCTCAACGACTACTTTATCGGGATTATCTACCAAATTCTTAGCAATAACTTCAAGTAATTCTTTCATTTTTATCCTCCTGAAAACAAGGAAGGGTCATTATTCGATAGCGCCGGCCTTCTTTAAAAGTGCCTTAACAGTATCTGTGGGCTGAGCACCATTGCCAAGCCACTTCTTTGCGCCTTCAACATCAACCTTTAAAGCAACAGGCTCCTTAGTGGGGTCATAGTAACCTAACTCAGCGATAGCCTTGCCGCCTCTGGGTGTTCTTGAATCAGCAACAACGATTCTATAGAAAGGAGCCTTCTTAGCACCTAATCTCTTTAATCTGATCTTTACTGCCATTTTAAATTTCACCTCCTATTATAAATAAACTATTTCAAGGCAAAGTTTTTGACCACAAAAATCTTTTCTAACCAAAACTTTTTTAATTGCCCCGTTAAACATTTCAAAACGACCAAGCATTATTTTAGAAGAAAGGCAGTTTAAAGCGTCCTTTTTTGCCCTTGGTCATATCACCGAACATCTTCATCATCTTTTTCATTTCTTCAAACTGCTTTAAAAGCTGATTGACTTCCTGAATAGTTCTGCCGCTGCCCTTTGCAATACGTTTTTTGCGCGAGCCGTTCAGAATATCGGGATTTCGGCGTTCTTCCTTTGTCATGGACGTGATTATTGCTTCAACGCCCTTTGTTGCGTTGTCGTCAATGTCCATTTCATCTATTTTAAGATTACCCGCACCGGGAATCATCTTAAACAGGTCTTTTAAAGGACCCATTTTTTTCACTTGATTTATCTGGTTAAGAAAATCGTCAAAATTGAATTCCTGACTCATCATTTTCTTTTCCAGTTCCTTGGCTGCATTGTCGTCATAGACCTGCTGTGCCTTTTCTATAAGGCTCAGTACATCGCCCATACCAAGTATACGGCTTGCCATACGGTCGGGGTAGAAAGGCTCAAGGTCTTCCATTTTTTCGCCCATACCAACATACTTGATAGGCTTGCCCGTTACGGCACGCACGGAAAGCGCCGCACCACCCCTGGTATCGCCGTCAAGCTTAGTCACGATAACACCGTCTATGCCAAGCTTTTCATTAAAGCTTTCGGCAACATTAACGGCATCCTGACCTGTCATGGCATCTATAACAAGCAATATCTCCTGCGGCCTTACCTTGTCTTTTATATTGACAAGTTCGTCCATCAGTTCCTCGTTTATGTGCAGACGGCCCGCCGTATCTATGATAACGATGTCGTTGCCGTTTGCCTTTGCGTGCTCGATACCCTTTTCGGCTATCTCGACGGGGTCGCCCTGACCCATTTCAAAAACGGGGATATTGTAGGTACTGCCGACCACCTGTAACTGCTTTATGGCGGCAGGACGGTAAACGTCACACGCAACCAGCAAAGGATGCTTGCCCTGCTTTCTGAGCTGACCCGCAAGTTTGCCCGTTGTTGTGGTTTTACCCGCACCCTGTAAGCCCACCATAAGATAGACAGTAGGTGATTTTGACGAAAACGTGAGCTGGCTTTGGGTCGAACCCATAAGCGCCACCATCTCGTCATTTACTATCTTAATGACCTGCTGACCCGGATTAAGCCCCGTAAGGACTTCCTCGCCTACGGCCTTTTCGGTCACACGATTGATAAAATCTTTAACTATTTTAAAGTTTACATCGGCTTCAAGCAGTGCAAGTTTTACCTCGCGCATGGCAGCCTTTACGTCTTTTTCCGTAAGTTTGCCCTTGCCGCGCAGCTGCTTGAAAACATCCTGTAATTTTGAAGATAAGCTTTCAAAAGCCATAAAATGTCCTCCGTTAGTCCAGTATCTGCGACAGTTCTTCGGTCAAAACATCAAGTTCTTTGATATTGAGACCGTTTTCCTTTATTATCCCGTTTAATTTGTCTGTGATACGTTCAAGCTTTGCTTTTTGTTCAAGATACTTGCTTACAAGACCGAGTTTTTGCTCATACTGGTTTAAAAGCTTTTCCGTCCTTTTTATCATATCCAGAACAGCCTGACGCGTAATGCCGTGCTCCCCCGCTATCTCGTTAAGCGAAAGATCGTTGAGATAATACAGCTCCATGACCGACTTTTGTTTGTCCGTCAAAAGCTCGCCGTAGAAATCATACAGCAGTGTTATTTCCAATAGCTTATCCATAGTTCACTACCTCTTGTAAAGTATTTTTACCTTACACCAAAAGATAGTATATACTATCGGGAAGCATTTGTCAAGTATTTTTTCTTTACACCTTAAAA
>JAEEGL012227156.1_pt1 | contig 11382 bp, 13 predicted proteins | sample 9134231 | NCBI WGS metagenome assembly JAEEGL01 (sample SAMN16246548, study PRJNA631951) | gut metagenome | biome: gut microbiome; feature: rumen; material: fiber-attached | host: Bos | place: Iran: Karaj | collected 2018-10
TCCATATCTTCCTGTTTCTCCTACTGAGAATTGTGGGAAGTTATAATGTAACATAAATCTCTTTTGATCTTCTAATCCTAGTCCATCTATAATTTGATGTTCATTTAATGCACCCAAAGTAGTAATTGATAATGCTTGTGTTTCTCCTCTTGTGAATAGTGCACTACCATGTGTTCTTGGTAATAAATCTATATCAGTAGATAATGGTCTTATTTCATCCATTTCTCTTCCATCAGCTCTTAATCCTTCTTTTACTACTATTCCTCTAAATAAATCATATTCAATATCAGATACAACCATTTGTACTTTTACTAATAATTCTTTTAATTCATCTTCTTTTAACTTATCTTCATATTCAGCAGTGAATAGTTCTTCCATTTCTTCCTTAATAGCATCGATTGCGCCATACTTTTCTAGTTTGTCTTTTATACGAAGAGCTTTATCCATTTTATCAGTAACTAATTTTTCTATTCTTTCTACTAATTCTGGTTCTGGTATAAGAGTTTCATATTCCATCTTATCTTCACCAATTTCTTTAATAATCTCTTCTTCAAAAGCTATTAATTCTTTGATTGCTTCATGACCAAACATTAAAGCTTGTAACATAATATCTTCTGATACTTGTTTAGCACTAGATTCTACCATGTTAATAGCGTCTTTAGTTCCTGCTACTGTAAGTTCTAATTCTGATATTTCACATTCTTCTGGAGTTGGGTTAATAATAAATTCTCCATTTACTCTACCTACTTTTACTCCAGCTATTGGTCCATCAAATGGAATCTTAGAGATTGATACAGCTAAAGATGAAGCAAACATAGCAGTTAATTCAGGAGAACAATCTTGATCTACTGATAATACTGTTGAAATGATTTGAACTTCATTTTTGAAACCATCTGGGAATAATGGACGCATTGGTCTATCAATCATACGTGCGGCTAAAGTAGCTGCTTCACTTGGTCTTCCTTCTCTTTTAATAAAACCACCTGGAATTTTACCAACTGAATATAATTTTTCTTGATAATTAACAGTTAATGGGAAAAAGTCACTTAATAAGTTAACATTTTTAGATACTACCGCTGCTGTTAAAATAACAGTATCATTATATCTTACTAGGACTGCACCATCAGCTTGTTTTGCTAGTTCTCCATGTTCTACTATTAATTTTCTTCCATGGAAATCTAATTCAAATACTTTTTTATTACTTTTCATATATAATCCTTTCTTTTAAAAAAAATAGACACCAAAAAATTGTGTCTACTTTCTTAATCCTAATTTTTTAATTACTTCACGATAACTTTGAATATCTTTCTTTGCTAAGTATTGTAACATATTTCTACGTTGTCCAACTTTCTTTAAAAGACCTCTACGTGAATGATAGTCGTGAATATGAACTTTTAAATGTTCTGTTAACTCATTAATTTCATGAGTTAAGATAGCTATTTGTACTTCTGCAGAACCTGTATCATTTTCACTTTTAGCAAATTCTTTGATAATTTGTTCTTTCTTTTCTTTTGCTAAAGCCATTCTTACACTTCCTTTCTTATTAATTCGCTAAATACTAAGTAAGAAGTCGGAAATTCTTCAAACTGAGTACCAGTAAGCAATAAATATTATACTATTAATTTTATGTTTTGACAAGTGTTTTAATTTATTTATACAATAATTAAGAATTATGTTATGATTATGTTGGTGATTGTATGAATATTTTAAAAAGAATTAGATATAGAGAAATAATTATATTTTTAAGTATATTATTACTTTTTCGTTTGAGTCCTCTTTTACAGTATATTCCAATACGTTTATTAAATTGGGATGTTTCTAGATTGAGTTCTTCTCAAGAAATTGTATTATTAACTTTCTCTAGTTTATGTTTATTCGTTATTTATTTTATATTTTATTTTAAAAGTTTAAGAAAAGATTTAAATACATTTAAAAATGATATTATGAATAATTTAAATACAGCTTTTAAGTATTGGATTGTTGGTTTAGTTATTATGTTTGTTAGTAATATAATTATTGTATTCTTCAATCATAATATGGCTGGTAATGAACAATCTGTTAGACAAATGATTAATGTATTGCCATTTTTTATGCTTATCAATGCTGGTTTTATTGCCCCTTTTAATGAAGAAATAATATTTAGAAAGAGTTTAGGAGATATATTTAAGAGTAAATGGTTATTTGTATTTTTCTCTTTCTTATTATTTGGTGGAGCTCACGTGATTGGTAATATTAAGACTTGGTTAGATATTTTATACATAATACCATATGGAGCTCTTGGTGGAGCATTTGCTTTAGCTTATAGAAAAACAGATACTATTATTACTTCAATAGTTATGCATATGTTTCATAATACATTGATGGTTTCACTATTAATATTTTTATAAAAAAAAACACTATTTAGTGTTTTTTTATTTTTTGATAAATACTAGTTGAATCTTCTAAGTACTTTACTGTTTCTTCATATTCAAATAAGTCATTAGTAATATATTTATAAACTTTATATAATTCTTCCATATCAATAGTTGCTTTACTATTAGATATTTCAAATAGATGTTTTATATTATCTAAATTTTCTGTTTGTAAGAAAGAATCAGAATAATCAGTATTAGCTAAGACAGTTGCTAGATACAAATCTTTAGTTAATTGTATTTTATGTGTTGGTCTTAAATTATAAGGTTCAAATAAGAACAAGTTATCTTCTTTTGTTAATAATCTGTCTTCATGTAAAGTACCTAAAATATATTGTTTTAGAAGTTCTCTATTACTTTCTAATTCTCTTTTCTTACTTTTACGTAATATGTAACTACCACATTCATATATTACTCCTTTTTTAGTAGTAAACCAGCCTTTAGTTGGTTCTTCTACTATAACTCTTTCTTCTTCTGGTAGTTTTAATAACTCTTGCTTTTTAAAGTCTTTTATTTCTCTTTCTAATGGATTTAGATTATATACTTCTATTAATCCATTATTAATATTATATATATTAGTCATTTTATCTCCTATTCTTTTGATAGATTATTACTCCATCTTTTTGTTTTATTTTTCTTTTCTCCATACTTTCAATTGGTATTAGTATTGCTTCTTCTGGTACATAGTTTAATACTTGAGTTGGATCATATAATTCTTCTATTGTTGGTATATCATCATCTAATGTTATTGAGTATAAATAATATATTAACATTCTTCCTTCTTCATTTAGATGAGGTAATAGACTATGTAATACATATAAAGCTTCCCTTCCTTTTAAATAATCAAAGATATTAGATAAAAAGATATTATCATATTGTCTATCTAGTTTTGCTTCTCTTACATCTTGAATTAAGAATTCTGGATGAATATGTTCAATTTTATCTTGGAGATTTCTATAAGTACTTTCTGATTCTAAATAATTATTACTACTTATTAAAGTAGGTATATTTGATTCGTCTGTTAAAAATAATTTTTCTCTTACAGTCTTTAGGTCTCTTCTATCAAATAATCTATTCCAAAAGTCATAGGCTTCTATATCATCGTCTAATAGAGTTGATAGTACTGTTTCTATATCATCATAATTGAAAGTAGCTTTATTTGTTTTATTTTTTAATGAAAATAAATTTATAAAGTCTTCAATATCTAGTGATAATAAAGCTGCTTTTTTTAAATAAAAGAATTCTCTAGTAAATGGTGATTTATCTAGTATTGTTATATCTTTACAGCCTTTAAGAGCAGCATTAAAAGCTTGATCTCCAGAAGAGCCAACTGTTAATAGTGATTTATCTTCTAAATCAAATTCATCAATATAAGCATTTATATTTTCTGTAGTAAATGGGTATATTTTATTAAAATCAGTTTTTGTAAAGAAAAATGTTCTTTTATCACATAGTTTTGTCGCTAAAGCTAGTTTTTCTTCTTTTTTCATACTATCCCCCCCAACGGTCTATTATTATATCATAAAAAGAAAAAAATTGAAAGATTATTCATCTTCCAATCTTGGTGTTAATATTTCATAACCATCTTCTGTTACTAAAACAGTATGCTCATAATGAGCTGCTGGTGAGCCATCTTCTGTATGAACAGTCCAACCATCATCATCTTGATAAACATATCTTTTACCAAAAGTTAGCATTGGTTCGATACATATTACCATACCTGGTTTTAGTCTTGGGCCAGTGTTTTTTGTTCCAAAATTAGGTACTTCTGGATCTTCATGCATTTCCTTACCTATTCCATGACCACATAATTCTCTTACTACTCCTAGATTATGTTCTTCAGCATATTCTTGAACAGCTGCTGATATGTCCCCAATACGATTACCAGGTTTTACTTGTTCTATACCTACATATAAAGCTTTTTCTGTATGTTCCATTAGGTATTTTTTAGCATCATCTATTTCGCCTACTTTATATGTCCAAGCAGCATCTCCTTGATATCCTTTATATCCGATAACAACATCAATAGTTATTATATCTCCATCTTTTAAGACTTCTCTCTTACTTGGTATACCATGTACTACTACATCATTAACACTAGTACATAGTGTTGCTGGAAAGCCTTCATAACCTTTACAACTTGGTATGGCGTCATTATCTCTAATAAACTTTTCACATAATTCGTCTAGTTTTTGGGTACTTATTCCAGCTTTTATATATGGTTTAATAAATTTATGCATCTTTGATACTAACATACCAGCATGACGCATTAATTCTATTTCTCTTTGGCTTTTAATAGTAATCATTATCTCACCTCGCTTTATGATTATAACATAAATTACTTATTTATTTTCTTTTTTCTTTTTATTTTACTTGGTATTTTATTTGTTTTTTCTTTATGTTTAAACTCTGCATTATATTTATAATAATTATTATTTTCTTTTGTATAAATAATTTTATCTTTTACTCCTAATATTTCAATATTAGAAATATTTTTTATTATTTTATTATCTACTATTAGATCATATATTCCTAGTTTATTATTACCAATTAAATATAAATAACTTGGAGTACCTATTAAATAATCATAATCTTTATATTCTTTTTTATTTAGATGATATAGTGATATATAATCTTCTACTTTATTCTTTTTTTCATTAAACTTAGCTATGTAATAATAATCATATAGTTTAAAATATACAAAGTTATTATCATCCCAATAATTAGGATTTTTATCATCTATTATTCCTTCTCCTTTGATATTAGAAAAAGAAGTATATATTCTTTTATTATCTTTAGGAGATGTAATAAATAAGACAAATACTAATCCTATTACAAAAAAGATACTTATTCCAATTAGTCTTTTCTTCATAATAACACCTAACTAATTATAACATAAAAAAGACAGAAATAATATTCTGTCTTACCGTATATAAAATAAAGAGTATTATAAATAATTGTTGGGTTATATTTACTTTATGAACTTATGGGCATCTTCCTTTCTAATTATAATATTCTAAAAAAGCTTGAGTGAGTTTTGTATTACAAATTCAGTATTTATTTGAAATGGTTTTCCATTATTTATTATTTTATTGTTTCTAAATTATGACCTTATCGGCAACACTTCCTTTCTTATGACTTAATTGTATAACATGTTTGTGGAGTAATTATGAAAAAATTATGGTAAATTATGTGATTATAAAAAAAAATAACAATATAAATTGTTATTTTTATTAATTAATATTAGTTCCTCCCCATTCTACTACAGTAAAACCATGTCTTTGTACTTGAGTTAATTTTTGTTGTTTTACTTTTATCTTTTTAGTTAATGGTTTATACTCCATACGTACTCTAATTAAAGTATCTGGTTTTGGATTAATAGATAATTTCATATCACTATTCATTTCTTCTAATGTTTGGAAACGTATATAGTTATATTTATTCTTTTCTAATTTAGGTAACCAATAAATAATAAACTCATTACTTTCTTTTTCATTTAAACCTAGGATATATAACTTTTCTTCTAGGAATTTAGTGACATCTTTTCCTTTGACTACGAAACCATCTTCTTTTATTGGATTCTTTTTATTTTGTTCACTTTCCCAATATAGGGCATAATAGTTTCTACCATTTTCATCTATTAATGTTCCATCTTCTTTAGCTAGAACTTTCCATTCTTTATTATAATTTGGATATGTTACTGTAAAGTTTTCTGGATGATTTACTTTTACAGTTACTTGTGTTTCTTTTTCTGGATATAGATAAATAATTGGTTTCCATTGTGCATTAGTAGCTGCTACGATTTGAGGCCATATTGCCCATAAAAATACTATCGGAATCAAGATAATGTTAAATACAACTAAATAAAATAATGTATTTCTAAATCTTTGTTTGTTTTTCATAATTAATTACCTCCATATGAACTAATATGTGGTCCTACTTGAGGTTCTGGAATTGGTGCACAGAAACCATATATTAGCAAGCTTATAATTATTATTATTTGGATTATTAATACTATTGTTAATAATTTTATTGATTTATCTAAGCGATTATCTTTTTCATATTTATATAGTTTTATCATATTACCCTCCTATTAACTAGATGGCCAATCACAAGTATTTAAAGGTGTTTTAATACTTGGCCATAGAATCCACATTGAGACTATCACTAGTATTATTATAGTGATTAAGACAATAAAGATTATTTTTTTCCTTTTTTTCTTTTTCATTTATAATCCCTTCCTTGTCTAGTTATTTTATCAATAATACTTAAGACTAGAATGATTACAAATTCAATCAATATAGTAATAAAATATTCTTTCCAAAAAGATAGTGTAGTTACTGATTCTAAATATATTAATGTATAAAACATATGGAACACAGCACATGAACATAAGTAATTAATTACTATTATGGGCCATGGTAATGTCGTATTATTTAATAGATAATTATATATTAATATATTCAACATACTACTTATTAAATAGGCACATAATTCTCCAGATATTACTTTAAAAGAGAATTGTTGATTTAGTGAAAAAGACATTATTGATAAAAATAATATTACTGCTACAGCACCTAAACACATACTAGATATAGCTTTCTTAGAACCATACTTTTTGATTATATAATTTAGTATTAAATATATAATTGGTATTAGAATAATACTATATGAAATATTTATAGATATTTTAGGTATTTGAAAAGTATAGACTTTTACTGATTCAGCTAATATTAATAATGTAGATAATAATAATGTAAAAATCCAACTATCATTATATATAGCATCCTTTTTCATATTCTTCACCTATTATAATAATATCATAAAAAAAAAGAAGATTCTATTTCTCTTCTTCTTTTTTGTTTATATTGTCAATTATTTCGTCAATATGATTACCATAATCAATTGATGTATCAAAGATGAATCTTAACTCTGGAGTATGTCTTACTTCTACTCTTTCAGCTAATTTTGTTCTTATAAAGGAACTAGCTCCTTCTAAAGCTTCTTTAGTAGTTTCTCTTTTTTCATCATCTAAAACAGTATAGTAAACTTTAGCAACTGATAAATCTGATGATGTTTCTACTCCAGTTATTGTGACAAACTTGATGTCTTCATCTTTTATTTCTCTTTGTAAAATCATACTTATTTCTTCTTGAAAAGCATGATTTAATCTTTCTATTTTAATGCTTGCCATTATTATTACCTCTTTTCTTTATTAACTCATATGATAAGTTATTTTCAGGGAAATATCTATTATATTCTAAGTCAATAAAATCTGATGCTCCAAACCAATGAGTATCTAACATATAAAGTCTATCTAATTTTAATTGTTCATCTTGTTCTTTATATGTAGCAATAGCAGTACGATCACCATTTATTTCAATTAATTCATCTCTTTTAGTTAAGAATTCTTCTCTAGTAAATGAAGTTATATACTGTTCAATTATTCTATTTCTATCAACATATCTAACTTTCATATCTACTCTATTATCTACATATTCATTTTCTGTATAAATTAGAAGATTATCATCGTTTATTAATACTGCTCTTAAATATTGCTCTTCTAATTCTTCTTTAATGTTTTTACGCATTATCTTTTAATCTCCACTAATTCATAGACTTCAATAATATCATTTTCTTTATAATCTTGGCAGTTTTCTAAAGTAACTCCACAGTCCATATCCTTTTTAACTTCTTTTACTTGGTCTTTTTCATGTTGTAGTGTTTTAATTGAACCATTATAAACTACTACATCATCTCTAATAATACGAGCTTTAGCGTTATTAGTTACTACACCACTAGTAACGTGGCATCCAGCTATTAAACCAATTTTTGAATACTTAAATATTTGTCTTATTTCTAGAGTACCAATTACTTTTTCTTCAAATTCTGGGTCTAACATACCTTTCATTGCTCTTTCCATATCTTCTACTACTTTGTAGATGATATCATATGTCTTTATTTCGATACCATATTGCTTAGCAGTATCCATAGTTGCGGTTGAACCACGGACATTGAAACCAATTATTATAGCTTCTGATGCAGAGGCTAGAACTACATCACTTTCAGTTATAGCTCCAACAGCTCCACGTATTACTGTTACTTTTACACCTTCAACATCTATTTTTTCTAAAGCATTTTTTACGGCTTCTAGCGAACCATTTACATCAGCTTTTAAGACTACTTTAATTTCTTTTTGACCTTCTTTAATACGACCAAATAAGTCTTCTAAAGTCATTCCACTAAAGTTAGTGTCTTTCTCTTTACTTCTTAATTGTCTTTCACCAGCAATTTCTTTAGCTTGTTTTTCTGATTCAAATGCCATGAACTTATCACCAGCACTTGGTACTTCTGATATTCCAGTTACTTCTACAGGAGTAGATGGTCCTGCTTCAACAATATTTTGTCCTTTATCATTTTTTAGAGTTCTTACTTTTCCAGCAAAATTACCAATTACTATTGGATCTCCTAAACGTAAAGTACCATTTTGGATTAATAATGTTGCGATTGAACCTACTTTAGAATCTTTTCTTGATTCTACTACAGCTCCTGAAGCATAACGATTTGGGTTTGCTTTATATTCTTGCATTTCAGCAACTAATAGAATATTTTCTAATAAACTTTCTACTCCTTCTCCAGATTTAGCAGAGACTTTATTTACAATAATATCTCCACCCCATTCTTCTGGAGTTAGGCCATTTTCTACTAAACCAGACATTACTTTTTCTACATTAGCTTCTGGTTTATCTATTTTATTAATAGCAACTATTATTGGTACACCAGCAGCTTTAGCATGATCAATTGCTTCTCTTGTTTGAGGCATTATACCATCATCGGCTGCGACTATAATAATTACTATATCAGTCATACTTGCTCCACGAGCACGCATTTCTGTAAAGGCAGCATGACCTGGAGTATCAATGAATGTAATTCTTTTACCATTACATTTTACTGAATAAGCTCCAATAGCTTGAGTAATTCCACCTGCTTCTCCACTTACTACATCACTATTTCTAATGTAATCTAAAAGTGTGGTTTTACCATGGTCAACATGTCCCATAATAGTAACAACTGGTGGTCTTTCTACTAAGTCTTCTGGTTTATCTTCTATTTCATAACTTTCAAAGTTAGAAATATCAGCAGTTTCTTCTTTCTTTAATGTTTTATTGTAATCAGATACTACTATTTCAGCACTATCATAATCTATAGATTGATTTATATTAGCCATTACTCCTAAGCCCATTAATTTCTTTACTATTTCAATAGGCGCAACTTCTAGTAAATTAGCTAATTCAGTTACTGTCATTCCATCAGTATAAAGAATAGTATTTTCATCTTGTTCTACTTCATTACTTTGTAGTTTTTCACGATGTTTATAAATCTTTTTTCTTTCTTTTAAGAAGTCTTTTTTATTAGTTTGTTTACTACTTGTCTCTTGTTTCTTGGCTCCTTTTTTAACTTTAGTAAAAGATGTAGTATTCTCTAAATCAATCTTTGTATCTTTAGCTAATTCTTCAGCTTTATCTTCTACTTCTTCTTCTTGTCGTTGTTCTTCTAAGTCTTCACTATCATTACCAATATAATCTTCTTCATCTTGTAATTCATTATCTAGTAATATAATGCTTTCTTCATCTAAAGTTGTAGTTTCGTCTACATAGTCGATGCCAATCTTATCACACAAAGCCTTTATCTCTTCTATAGTTTTTCCTACATCACTTGCGTAATCTTCTAATGTCATCATTTAACTCCACCTCACTTTTCTATAATATTTTTTATTTCTTCATAGACACTATCCTCGATTGTTATTTCCAATCTTTTCTCCAATATTTTGCTTTTTTTAGCTTGTTCTAAAACAGCTAAGTCTTTTTTTATGTATGCTCCTCTTCCATTAGCTTTACCAGATTCATCTACTATTACATCATGTTCTGGTGTACGAACTATTCTAAGTAGTTCTTTTTTAGGAAGTGCTTCTTTAGTGACGACACATGTTCTTAAAGGTATCTTCTTAGTCTTCATAAATACCTCCTATCTGAAATTAATACCAGCTTCTCTTGCTTGATCTGTTGTCTTAATATCAATTTTGAAATGTGTTAATCTACTAGCAAGTCTAGCATTTTGTCCTTTTTTACCTATTGCTAGGGAGAAATTATCTCCATCAGCAATTACCATTGCTTCTCCTTTTTTAGGATCAGTAATAGCTACTGTTAATTCTTTTGCTGGTGATAGAGCATTCTCAATAAATACTGCTGGATCTGTATCATATTTAACTACATCTAATTTTTCACCATGTAATTCAGATATAATACGAGCAATTCTACTTCCTTTTTCTCCAATACATGCTCCTATTGGATCAACATTTGGATTTTCTGAATATACAGCTACTTTACTTCTTTGTCCTACGTCTCTAGCAACACTATAAATCATTACTGTACCATCATTAATTTCTGGGATTTCTAATTCAAATAATCTCTTTACAAATCCATAATGTGCTCTACTTAATAGTATTAACATATTCTTTCCAGTATTATCTACTTTTGATACATATACTTTTATTTGTGATCCCATCTTTATTTCTTCTCCTGGGATAATATCTTTCTTAGGTAAAATACCATTTGTTCTACCTAAATCAATAAAGTAATTATCAGTATCTTCTAAAGCAACAGTACCAACTAATAATTCATCTTGCTTGTCACCAAATTCTTCCATAATACTGTTTCTTTCAGCTTCTCTTATCTTTTGTACAACTACTTGTTTAGCAGTAGAAGCTGCTACTCTTCCAAAGTCATGTGGAGTAACTTCAGTATCAATAGTATCTCCAACTTCTAGAGTCTTATCAATCTTCTTAGCATCACTTAATTTAATCTCAGTTTCTGGATTAAAGAATGATGGTTGTTCTTTTTCTTCTTGTTCTTCTGTTTCTTCTTTTGTTTCTGTATCTTTTTCTTCATCGTCAGCATAACTTTCAAATAAA
>JAEEGL012324435.1_pt1 | contig 11382 bp, 9 predicted proteins | sample 9134231 | NCBI WGS metagenome assembly JAEEGL01 (sample SAMN16246548, study PRJNA631951) | gut metagenome | biome: gut microbiome; feature: rumen; material: fiber-attached | host: Bos | place: Iran: Karaj | collected 2018-10
TGAATAACCGTAATTGCCACTTGGATCAGTGTTGTATTCAAAGAGTGTTGAAACAACTATTACATATTTATCAGTTAAATATAATTCAGTATTTAATAATTTATTAGTATCTGCATCAAAGATAGTAATTGTCTGAGTTTCACCAATAACGCCATTACTAACACTGTTGATTAAGAGTTTTCCATTAGATACTCTATAGATATTCTTAGAATCAGCTTTAACAATGTCAGCTTCATCTACATTTTCAAATTGTGTATTAGTTCTGCTTACTTCATTTGAACTTGTGCCTTGATTAGCACTATCAGTAGCAGATGCTGGAGCTGAGTCATATACTCTATCTTCAACTGCTATAGCTGCTTTTGAACCATTGAAACCGAAATTGAAATCAAAGATAGAACGAACATCGTTTTTATATGATACTGTGTTATTTAAGTCTTTCTTAGATTTATATACGCTCATTCTAGATGATTGACTTAAAGTTGATACTGTAGGAAGATTATTTCTATTTGTAACAGCAATAACTACAAATAAAGCAACTACAATAGCGGCCATTGTAGGTATAGCTATCTTTAAAAATAGTGGGAATCTATACTTTTTGCCAACTGGTTTACCTTGGTATTCTGTATCTATTCTACCCGTAATATCTGGTGTAGAGATTTCTTCAGCTTTAATCTCTTTCTTATAATCTTTAAATTTCATATTATAAATCCTCCAAATTATCTTTTATTATTGATATAGCTTTTTTATAAGTATCATGGATTGTAGATTTAGGTAGGCCCATAATATTAGATATTTCTCTAAATGTTAAATCAAAGATAATGTGATATACGAAGACCTCTCTCATATCTGAATCATCTTTTAGTAAGTTGAGAGATTTCTTTACTAAACTATTTTCACTATCAGATGTGAATTCGTAATCAGCATCATCAATTACCAGGGTTTGTTTAGACTTATTGTATTCATTTAGTGAAAGATTGTGGGCAATAGTCGATATCCATGCCTTAAAGTTTGTCCCAAATTTATATGAATCAAGACTACGGATAGCTTTATTATATGTATCTTGCATGACGTCTTCAATCTTATCTCTATCAGTGATTATAGAGCAAATTGAAAGATAAACAATTTTTCTTGTTTCATCATAGATTAGATTAAATTTGCTTTCATCTCCGGCCATGTATTCTTTGATACACTTATCTAATTCATAGTTTTTCATTTGGGACTCACTTATATAACAAATAAAAGATGTATTTGTCCGAAATATTTTTTAATGCTTTAAATAAATTATAACAATAATAAATAAAAAAACGTAAGCCGTTCGACTTACGTTTTATCTTTTTATCCAATTAAATTAATTAGTAATTCCCATAAAGATGGAATTTGTGTAAACACTGGAGCCATAATTAGTGAGATGATACTCATTAATTTAATAAGGATATCCATTGTTGGGCCAGCAGTATCTTTAAGTGGATCACCTACAGTATCGCCAGTAATAGATGCCTTATGAGCCATTGAACCTTTTCCACCATTGTGTCCTTGTTCAATGTATTTTTTAGCATTATCCCAAGCACCACCTGAGTTAGCCATAAATACAGCAAGCATAATTGCACTTGATAGTGCGCCAATTAATAATCCACCAAGTCCTCTTTCACCTAGAGTGAAACCAACGATTAATGGTGAAATAACTGCGATTATACCAGGAAGAATCATTTCTCTTAAAGATGCTTTTGTTGAGATATCAACACATCTCTTATAGTCTGGTCTTTCTTCACCCTTTAAAATTAGTGGATGTTCTTTGAATTGTCTTCTAACTTCAATAACCATTTCATTAGCAGCTTTACCAACAGAACCTATTACTAAACTTGAGAATAAGTATGGAAGCATAGCACCAAGAAGAAGTCCAACAATTACTTCTGGAAGAAGAATGTTTAAGTTAGCTTCGCCTAAATTATCAAATAATCCTGCAGCATCACTGAATGATAAGAATAATGCGAGTGATGTGAATGTTGCACTACCAATACAGAATCCTTTACCAACAGCAGCAGTAGTATTACCAACAGCATCTAAGTGGTCAGTGATTTCTCTTACAGAGTGATCTAGTTTAGACATTTCAGCAATTCCACCTGCATTATCAGAAATAGGACCATATGCATCAACTGAAATAGTGATACCAGCAACTGATAACATACCAACTGCGGCAAGACCAATTCCATAGTTCTTTAGGAATAGATATGATACAACAATACCTAATGCAAGAACTATGATTGTTAAGAATGTTGATTTCATTCCAAGTCCAAGACCGCTTATAACGTTTGTTGCATCACCTGTCTCAGATTCTTTTGCGACTTCTTTAACGCCTTTAAAATCACTAGATGTATAGAATTCAGCAATTTTACCAACAAGTATACCAGATACTAAACCAGCAGTAACTGCACCAATTGCAGCTGGTTTACCTAAGTAAACAATGGAAAGAACAATAGTTGCGATAAATACAATCGCTGTTGAGATATATGTTGCAATATCTAGTGTCTTTTGTGGATCTTTCCATTCTCTAGCTCTAACAATAATTACAGATACTAAAGATGCTAATACACCAATTCCCGCAATAATTAATGGGAATAGGATTAATGCTGGATTTAATTCTCCACCTTCAAGTACTACATTTTTAACCATTAATGCACCAAGTGTTACACAAGATATGATTGATCCAACATATGATTCACATAAGTCAGAACCCATACCAGCAACGTCACCTACATTATCACCAACATTATCAGCGATAGTAGCAGGGTTTCTTGGGTCATCTTCTGGGATATTTTCTTCAACCTTACCAACAATATCAGCACCTACATCGGCTGCCTTTGTGTATATTCCACCACCAACTCTATCAAATAGAGCGATCATAGAACAACCAAGACCATAACCTGATATAACGTGTGCAGCTTGTTCAAGTGCATCAATTTCTACAGCACCTAGTCCTTTATAAATATAATAGAATGCTGTAAATAAAGCAGTAAGTCCAAATAGACCGAGTCCTACAACTGCAAGACCTAATATAGAACCGCCTGAGAATGCAACTCTTAATGCACCAGGCATACCTTTTGTACTTGCTGCATCAGTAGTTCTAGCATTACTCTTTGTTGCAGATAACATTCCTACATATCCAGCAACTGCACTAAATGTTGCACCAATTACGAATGCTAGTGCACCTTGCCATCCAATTCCTTCAACGTTTTGGAATATTGGGATAAAGCCTAATACAGTAAGAAGAACTGCAACGACGATTACGAATGGGATAATAACTTTAAATTCTCTTTTAAGGAAGGCCATCGCACCTTCTCTTATATACCCTGAAATATCCTCAATATCTTTATTTGCTACTTTAATTCTTCCAATCTTATGATAAAGATAGAATACATATAATATTGTGATTATAGTAGCAGCGCATATTAAGGATAGTATTAAAATACTAGTAGTATTCATACGTTTCCTCCTACAAAAATATTAATAAGTATATATAATAAACTAATAAAAGTCAAATTAAAATTAAATAAAAACGCGATATTACGCGCCTTGATTAGCTACTTCATTTACAAGATCAGTTAGGACTCCACTTTTAAACAACAAGATAAAGAATACTATTGATAGTATTAAAGTAGCTATTGAGATTACTAAATATGGAATATGCTTTTTATTACGTTCATTAGTAATGACTGAAATATTTAAAACCATTGCAATGATAGGTATAATCTGTCCAAATAAAGGAATAAATAGTGATCCAATGCTAATTAATGAAATAAATTTAGAGAAAGTTTTAAAGTTATCTTTTCCTTCTATTAGATTATCAGTATCCTCTAAAATAGCATTATTATTTTGATCTAATATTACCACATCAGCCTTTTCACTATTTACGATAGGATCTCCAAAGATGTCATAAGTAATTTGATCCTCGACTAAAGGTATACCACAAGTGGTACAATAGTTTCCGTTCTTAAATTCTTTATTACAGTTAGGACATCTTTTCATAATCTCACCTATAATTAGTATAATACAAAAATATCTAAATTAAAAATAAATCATTTATGATATATTTTTTCATAAAAAAATGTAATAATTTAATTGAGGTTGTATCATGAATAAAAGATTAAATAAATTCTACAAAAAAAATTGTGATAATTATGCAGTTAGTACTGGATTTATCATAATGACATATCAATATGAGTTCGTTGAACCATATGTAAAAAAAGGATATAGAGTTCTTGATGCTGGGTTCGCATCTGGAAGAGATATTATCTATTTTAAAGGCGCTGGATGTGATGTGTTCGGTGTTGATATAGTAGAAGGATTCTCGACTAGACTTAGAAACTTAGGATTAAAGAATGTTTTTGCTATGGATTTTTTATCTACACCATATGATGAGTTTTTTGATTTAGTATGGATGAATGATTTCATATCTCAATTCAATCAAAATGATTATGAAATGGTATTTAATAAGTTATATGAACTTTTAAAACCAGATGGATATGCATATATATCACAAAGATCTTCAAAAGACACATTTATGCCTCAAGATGTAAGAGGCGAATCTTATTTTGAAGATATTGATGATATTAATAAATTCATAAGAGGAAAATTTGAACTAATTAAATCTGAGTCTTTCCATCCTCATGGTTCTGGAATTGAAAATAGACTCTGGTACCAATACATTATAAAGAAAATATAGAGACTACTTTGTAGTCTTTTTATAATGTTTGTATTATAATACTTAATATGAGAAAAATTAAGATAAGCCCATCAATGTTTATATTCTTATCATTCTTCTTGGTGATTATCATTGGAGCCCTATTATTATGGCTTCCTTTTTCAACGAAAGGAGAAGAGAATGGATTAAACTTTGTAGATGCACTATTTACTGCAACATCCTGTGTTTGTGTTACTGGTCTTACGGTAGTATCTAATGTTGGCTTAACTATGAGTATCTTCGGAAAGATAGTCATGGGAATCTTAATTGAAATTGGTGGATTATCATTCTTAACTCTTGCTGCATTCTTTGTAGTAATAATGGGAAAGAAGATGGGTATTAATGCAAGATACCTACTTAGAGATAATTTGAATCAAGATAATATTAAAGATGCATTTAAGATTATTAGACTCGTAGTATTAAGTGCATTAGTAATCCAAACATTAGGTGCAATTTTAACATTTATTGCCTTAGAAATAGGTTATAGAAATGATTACACATTAATACAAAGAATAGGAATAAGTTTATTCCACTCAGTATCATCATTTAATAACGCTGGATTTGATATATTCGGTCTTGATTCATCAATGGCTTTATTCCATAGAGATGTGTTCATGAATATCGTTACAATGTTATTAATTGTATTTGGCGGTCTTGGCACAATCGTTCTTGCTGATTTATTTGAACTTAGAAAGAATAGAAAACTTAGATTACACTCTAAAATCGTATTAATATCATCAGCAGTACTCATTATATTTGGAACATTATTCTTCTATTTGGATGGAAGAAATAACGATATATCATTCATTGAAGCATTATTCTTATCAATTTCAACTAGAACTGCTGGTTTCGCAACGTTTGATTTAAATCTTCTTGATAGTTCAAGTAAAGTTGTAACTTGCTTATTAATGTTTATTGGTGCATCGCCAAATTCGACAGGTGGTGGTATCAAAACAACTACAGTATTCATTATATTTGCTTCATTAATCTCGTTTATTAGAGGTAAAGAAACAGAAGCATTTAGAAGAAAGATTTCAAGAAATGTAGTTGAAAAAGCTGTAATGCTTGTGGTGCTTGCAGCAATTTCAATTTCATTATCAATTGTGCTACTATCTTTAACTGAGAAGAGTTTAGATTTAACAAAAATCATATTTGAGGTATTTAGCGCCTTTGCAACAGTTGGATTATCTTTAGGTATTACACCACAATTAACAGTTTTAGGTAGATTAGTGATTATATTTACTATGTTTATTGGAAGAGTAGGATTATTATCAATCGTAAACATCCTCAATACAAGAGGAGATTATGATTATAAAGGTTCATATCAATATATTGAAGAAAAAGTATTAATTGGTTAGGAGGTTATATATGAAAAAGAATATAGCAGTAATCGGTATTGGTAGATTTGGTTTTGCCCTCGTTAAAACATTATCTACTTTAAAAACAGAAGTATTAACAATCGATACAAACGAAGAAGTACTACAAAAAGTATCAAAATATTCAGATAGAGAAGCTTTATGTGATTCAACTAAGATTGATGGTTTAAGAGATTTAGATATTCAAAACTATGATACCGTTGTTGTTGCAATTGGTAATAATATGCACGCAACAATCATGACAACCATCAATTTAGTGGAACTTAAAGTTCCAAGAATCGTTGTAAGAGTTGACCAAGCTGAATATGTTCCAGTACTAACTAAACTTGGTGCACACAAAGTAATAGTACCAGAAGAACAAAGTGCTATATCATATGCTCACCAATTAGCTTCACTCAACTTTAGTGACTACTATGATATTCAAGGTGATTTCGGTATTGTACAAATGAAATGTGGCAGTGCTTTTATAGCTAAAACACTTATCGATCTCGATTCTCGTAATAAATATAATGTTAACATCGTAGGTATTATTAGAAATGGTAAATTCTTTATCCCTAAAGGTACTGATACAGTAGAACCACAAGATGATTTATTAGTTGTTGGGGCTGATGTTGACTTAGATAGATTTTCTAAATCATTACACTCATAAAAAGAAATGGATGCTTAAAGCATCTTTTCTTTTTTTATAAAATAATGTAATATGGTTATAGATAACAAAGTGAAAAAACCTATGGAAACATTCAAAAAACGCGTATTTAACCAAAAACTTGATGAACTTGAAAGAAGAGATTTTGTCGCATATATCTCTGCTTTTTACATTGCCTATGAAATCAAGATGGAACTTCTTGATGGAGAAAAACTAACTCCAATCCAATTAAACTCAAGATATAAATATATTCGTCGTAAATCAGATTCAGTTATTAATGCCTATAACCATCTTCAAACTATCTACGATAATCAAATGTATCTTCAAGAAGCATATTTTGAAATAAAAGACATTCCAAATAATGACTTTAGAGTTTACATGATTGGAATGCTTTACAATTATTTCTTCAACAATGGTTTCTTTAATAAGAATATTGAAGATATTGAAAACTTCTTCATTGAAGGAAAAGATATCAAAAAAGTATTAGTATATTCTCCAATGGCTAAAGAGATATTCTTTGAAGAAAATACCATCGAATCAGTAAGATATAACTTCTTTGATGATCAACTAAATACACTTATGTCTATCCTTTTCACTTTAAGAGGAATAGAAGCTAAAAAGGTTAATATTGTTGAACCACCTATCACCGGCACTTTTAGTATTGATTATGCATCAATTTTTCCACCATATAGAAATACTAACCTTATTTCAAGAATCACAGCCGCTGAAAGCGATGTAATGAGCCAATCATTTGAATGGAATATTATTAATAGATTAATAACTACCCTCGCTGATGATGGTATTGCACTATGTTTCTTTACAACCGGTGCCTTAAATAAGGTGTCTGATGAAAAGAAGAGAAGACAATTAATTGATAGAAAATATATAGATACCGTTATTGAACTTCCACGTTTATCACTATTCCCAAACCCAATTGCATTAGTATCTATTAAGAAAAACTCAGAAAACATTAAGATGATTAATGCAACTAAATTCGCACAAAATCTAAGAAGAGGTGTTAACCTCGATAGTGATAAAATCGTAAGAGCATTAAATAAACAAATTGAAGGTGCGATGTTTACCGCATCTAAAACACTACTTCAAGATAATAACTACGATTTAACTCCAAGAAGATATTCTGATGAAATGAGTAGTGATTTCCATAACCCAACACCTTTAAGCGAAATCACTAAGCAAATCTTTAGAGGTTATCAAATCCCATCAGAAATGCTTGATGAATATGCATGTGATGAAGAGACAAGAATTAAACTCTTAACTCTAACATCAATTGATGATGGAGAAGTAATAAGAAGCGAAATCCAATCCCTTAAAGGAATTGATAAGAAAATGGAACATTATCTTCTTGAAAGTGGTGATCTTGTTATCTCATGTAAAGGTAAAACCTTTAAGACAGCAGTAATTGAAATTCCTTACGGTCAACAATATATCTCAACTGGATCATTAATTGTTATTAGATGTGATAAGGAAAAATTAGATCCAATGTATCTTAAAATATTCCTCGATTCAGATTTAGGTAAAGCTGCACTTAAAAGGATTCAAACTGGTACTACAGTACTATCTTTAAACCCATCAAAACTCTTAAATATATTAGTTCCTCTTCCTCATCTATCTAAACAAATCATTATTTCTTCATCTTATAAATACAAGAAACAAAACCTAAAAGAAGTTAAAGATGTCCTAAAAGACATGGAAGAAGAAATTGATAAGAAGTTCAACAAGAATTTCTTAAACCAAATTCAGTAGGTAACATATGGAAGAAAGACTACAAAAATACCTAGCTAAATGTGGTATTGCATCAAGAAGAGAATGTGAAGAAATAATTAAAGAAGGAAGAGTTGCGGTTAACGGAAAAATAATCAAAGAGATGGGATATATTGTATCTAACGTTGATACAGTATTAGTTGATGGAATAGAAGTAAACGTTATTGAAGATAAAGTTTACTATATGTTAAATAAACCTACTGGCTATGTATCAACTATGAAAGATGATAGAGGAAGAAAAACTATCGCATCTTTAATTAGTGATATTGATGAAAGAGTATTTCCTATCGGAAGACTCGATTATGATACATCTGGTCTTATTTTATTCACAAATGATGGAGACTTTTCAAACCTCCTATTAAACCCTAAAACAGGTATGGAAAAAGAGTATCTTGTAACAGTAAAAGGCCTCTTAAGAAAGAGTGAATCAGATGTAATCACTAGAGGTGGAATAGACTTAGATGGAGTACCTAGTAAGCCTGTTATAATATTTAATGTTGAATACAATAAAGAGAGAACTTCAACCACACTTCAAATAGTATTAACTGAAGGAAAAAACCGCGAAATTAGGCGACTATTCTCATATGTTGGTCATGAAGTTTCATCAATCAAAAGAATCAGGTTTGGTAACATCATACTTGATGTTAAAAGAGGCACATATCGTAGACTCAAACCATATGAAATTAAATCAATAAAACTTCTTGCGATAAACGGAAAACCAAAAGAGAAGAAAACAGTTCACAGAACCACATCAATAAGAGTTAAAAGAAAGCAAGAAGAATTAAAAAAGCAAAAAGAAAAGGAATCACAAAATACACCAAATTAAAAATTAGTATATTTTTAATAAATTATGGTATAATTTTTTAGTTAGTGGAGATAGAGAAATGAAGTATTACTCAATTGCAATCGATGGTCCAGCAGGATCAGGCAAATCAACAGTAGCAAAAAGCGTAGCAAGAGGACTTGGCTTTACATACATAGACACAGGTGCTATGTATAGAGCAATCACTCTTAAAGCACTAGCTCTTGAGCTTCCAAATTTAGCAGATGAATCAGCTTACACTTTTATCGAAGATACAAAATTAGAATTCATCGATGAAAAGATGTATATGGATGGCCAAGATGTTAGTGACGCTATTAGAACTCAACCAGTAGTTAAAAACGTATCACTCGTATCATCTTTAAAGTACGTTCGTGAAGTTCTTGTTGAAAAACAAAGAGAACTCGCAAGAGGATCTAACGTAGTAATGGATGGAAGAGATATTGGTACAAACGTTCTAAAAGATGCTGATCTAAAGATTTTCCTTACTGCATCTATCGATATAAGAGCTCTAAGAAGATTCTATGAATTACAAGAAGCAGGTTCAACTATGACTTATGATGATGTAGTTGCAGATCTAATTAGAAGAGACAATTTTGATACTAACAGACAACACAATCCACTAAGAAAAGCAGAAGACGCTATTGAAATGGATGATTCAAACGAAACAATAGAAGAAACTGCACAAAACATTATGCATTTATTTAAGGAGTTAAACTAGTTATGGCAAATTTAAGACCAGGCGCGCTAATTAGAGGCGCAGAAGTAATCAGAGTAGAGGACAACATCGCATACCTTGGCGTAGGCGCTAAATGTGATGGTAAAATTTATCTTGATTACTACACAAGTGACAAGAATGTCAAATCTCTAAAGGAAGTATTAAAAGAGGGAGATAAGATTGATGTTGAAGTATCTAAAGTTACTTCAGAAAACGTATTCTTATCACGTCTTGATATTGAAGAAAGAGAAAAGAGAAACAAGATTGTCAGAAAGATTATGAATCGTCATCCATTTGAGGCCGAAGTATTAAAGGCTACAGAGGATGGACTCATTCTAGAAAAGGATGGAGTAAGACTATTTTGCCCTAACAATTATATAGATTTAGATAGTAATTTCGACAAGACTACTCTTGTAGGCACACAAGCTAAAGTATTATTTGTTAAGACAGAACAAAATGAAAGAGGCAAAACTACTTATGTAGTTTCTCGTAAACAAATTCAATATAACGAAGAAAAGAAAGCTAGAGAACAAGAATTCGCATCAATCAATGTTGATGATGTTCTTGAAGGTGAAGTTGTAAGAATCACTGAATTCGGTGCATTCGTTAAATTCAACTCAGTTGAAGGCTTAGTTCACTTAAGTGAAGTATCACATTATCATGTAAGAAGCGCATCAGAAATCTTAGAAGTTGGTCAAAAGGTTCAAGTTAAAGTTATCAAGAAGACTGATACTAAACTCCAACTCTCAATCAAAGCTTTAGAAAAGACTCCATGGGAAAAATTCCTTGAGAATCATAAAGTTGGTGATGTAATCAAAACTAAGATCGTTAAGAAGAGCGATAACTTCATGCTATGTGAAGCTGAAAGAGATGTAGTTGGTATTCTAAATAAATCTGATTACTCTTGGAAGAGAGATGATAACTTCCAAGGTACAGTTGAAGAAGGCGATGAAATCGAACTTCAAATTATCTATCTAGATAAAGAAAACCACAAGATGACTCTTTCTAAGAAACACTTAGAATACAACCCATGGCAAGATGTACATTTCAATGTTCGTGAAATCGTAACTGGTTCAGTTGAAAGATTCACAAACACTGGTGCAATCATTAAAGTTGGAAACGTAGAAGCATTCCTTCCTGATAGAGATGCATCTAACACAGGTAAATCTGCTAGTGAAGTATTAAAAGTTGGTGATATTGTTAGTGCTCAAGTAATTAAAGTTGATCCAGGCAAATGGTATCTCCAAGTTTCAATCAAATCTATCGAAGATCAAAAAGAAAGAGAATATGTTGATAAATACA
>JAEEGL012414331.1_pt1 | contig 11382 bp, 9 predicted proteins | sample 9134231 | NCBI WGS metagenome assembly JAEEGL01 (sample SAMN16246548, study PRJNA631951) | gut metagenome | biome: gut microbiome; feature: rumen; material: fiber-attached | host: Bos | place: Iran: Karaj | collected 2018-10
ACGCTGCTGCGCGCCGGCATCCTGCCGATGGACGAGAACGACACGCGCACGCACCTTGACAAGGTGACGCCCCGCCGGCTTGCCGCGCAGCGGCAGACCTGCGATGTCGTCATCCGCGAATGGACGCAAGGCGTGTTCCGCAACGTGGGGTGCTGGTTCTTCGACCTCAACGGACGTGGGTGGTGGGAAGATCCCGAATTGTGGCGCTGCATGTCCGGGACGCGTCCACTCGCGGAAGACGTATACGCGGCCATGCGGCCCGTCGCGCCCGAGGTCGCGCTCGTGAGCGACGAGGACTCCAGCCTGCGCATGTCGGCCGGCGTGCCTGGGGCTACGGGTGGCTGGGCGTTCATTACGGAGGCGCGCCTGCGTCCCGCCCAGGCCGGATTCTCCTGCGGATTCTACCTTTGCTCCGACATCGCCAGGCGCCCGGTCGACGCCAAACTGCAGCTGTTCCTTTCTTCGTGGGGGATGTCCGGCGAAAACCTTGAACGCATCGTGCGTCAGCGCGAGACGCATCCCGCGACCCGCGTCTGGGTGTGGGCGCCCGGGTGGATCGACGATGACGGCACGACGAGCACCGACCGCATGGGACGCCTGACAGGCTTCAAGTTCAGGCGAGTCGACCGTTCCGTGGAGGAGATGGAACGTTTCGAGCCGCTCTTCACTGTCGAGGAAAGTCCCGGTATAGATGTGTGGAGCCGCTGGAAAGACGGTTCCCCGCGTGTGGCGGCGCGTCGCGATGGCGGGGGATGGTCGGTGTTCGTGGGACGTCCGGAATTCAGGACGCCCGCCCTGTTGCGCCGGCTTGCGGCGCTTGCGGGAGTACATTCCTGCCTGCCCGACAGCGAAGTCGGCAAGGCCAATGCATGGAACCGCGGCGGCCGCGTGCTGGTGCAGGCCGTCAAGGACGGCCCCGTGAAGATATCGATGCCCGGCGGCACGGTGAAGTCGCTGGACATGCGCAAGGGACAATGTGCGATACTCGGTACCGGCCGTTCCGCGGGATGTCCGACGCCCGGAAAGTCGAGCTGCGAGAAATTCGCGAAATAGCACGCCGATTGCCCATAGGCGGGTTTTTGTGCTATAATACACGATCAATGACCATCATCAGAGAACCACTCTACGAAGATGCGCCCAAAGGGATGATAAGCGCTTTGGGACGGCGGATTGTAGCCTTTTTCTCCGGCGTGGGGCAGGCTGGAAGGCTGATGTTCGAATCGTTGGGCTACATGCCGGGGGTGCTGGTCAGGCGCGATGCGCGCCATACGATGTGGCGGCAATTCTACTCCACGGGCATACGTACCCTGCCTGTAATCACCGTGGTGGGTTTCTTCACGGGCATGATCCTCGGTCTGCAGGTGGGGTTGGCGCTCAGGAGGTTCAACCAGGAGATGTACCTTGGCGCGGCGGTCATGATAACCTTGATACGCGAAATGGGGCCGTTCGTCACAGGCATATGCCTTTCGGCCTGCGTGGGCTCCTCTATGGCGGCGGAGCTCGGCACGATGACCGTGAACGATGAAGTCGCGGCGCTGGAGATAATGGCGATCCCGCCGGTGCGCTATCTGGTGGCCCCGCGCCTCATGGCGCTTGTGGTGATGAGCCCGGTGCTGGCGTTCTACGCCTGTCTGCTGGGCGTGCTGGGCGGCGGACTCGTAGGCTACACCCAGCTTAACGTTGATTTCCACCAGTACATCTCGAGCGCGATGAACATAGCCGAGGTCAAGGATCTTTTCGTCGGGCTTCTGAAGGCTACTGTCTTCGGGCTTGTCATTGGCACCGTTTCGTGCCACGAGGGATTCGCCACGCGTCTAGGGGCGGTTGGCGTCGGACGCGCCACGCAGCGCAGCGTCATCATCTCGTTCCTGCTCATACTGCTTTTCGGCTACATGGTGACACGGCTTTTCTATCTGGAGTTCTGACGCGATGATACGTTTCGAGAATGTCGTAAAACGCTTCGACGGGCGGGAGGTGCTGTCCGGCGTGAGCTTTACCGTCTCGAAAGGCGAGGTGTTTGCGGTCGTGGGGCCGTCGGGAACCGGCAAGTCCGTCACGCTGAAGCATCTGGTGCGCCTGCTCACGCCGACGTCCGGCAAGGTATTCCTCGACGACATCGAGATATCCGCCGCCACCGGCAGGCGGCTCGAGGCCGTGCGGGCGCGTTTCGGCTATCTATTCCAGGGCGGCGCCCTGCTGGGGTGGCTGACTGTCGCTGAGAACGTGGCGCTGCCGCTCAAGGAGACCACGCGTCTTTCCGAGAAGGAGATCGACGCCAAGGTCAAGGAGGCGCTTGAGGCCGTGGACCTCACGGCCGCGGCGGACCGCTATCCGGCCGAGATATCCGGCGGCATGGCAAAGCGCGCCGGGCTTGCGCGTGCGATCGTGCGCGAGGCGGACATCATCCTGTACGACGAACCGACGTCCGGTCTTGACCCGGTGACTTCCATAACCATCAACCGTCTCATCCGGCGGTTGAACGCCGAGCGTCACATAACGTCCATAGTCGTCACCCACGACCTGCTGGGCGCGCTGCTTTTCGCGGACCGCATACTCATGCTGAAGGGCGGGCATGTGGTGGCATGCGATCCGCCCGCGGCTTTTGTGACCTCGAGTAACGCCGAGGTGAGGGAGTTCCTTGCCGCGCAGTTTATAACGGAAAAGAGTTTCATGGAGGCGAAAGCAGACTATGAAGAGAAACAATGACCTGTTTTCAGAGCTGATCGTGGGCATATTCATGGTGGCCGTGATCGCGCTTCTGGCGTATTTCACGATCGTCATATCGGGCGTGGACCTCATCCGCGGGCGCGAACGCGTGCGCGCGACCGTGTCGTTCCGCGACGTGGGCGGATTGAAGGAACGCGACAACGTGGTATATCGCGGCATGAAAGTGGGTACGGTCGAGCGCATCACGCTCGCCCCGGAAAGCATCACGGTGACCCTGCTGGTGGACAAGGACGTGGTGCTGCGCGAAAGCTGCCACATCACGGTGGCCGCACTTTCGCTTCTCGGCGGCAACTATCTGCTGCTCGAGGAGGGGAAAGGAAAAGAACTGCCTCTCGAGACGACGATGTTCAAGGGAGTTCCGCCCGCGGACTGGATGCGCGACCTCGGCGAGATCGCCAAGAACCTCAACGACTTGACGTCTGACGGCAACCTCAAGAACATAGTGACGAACTTCGAGGCGATGTCCGAGAAGCTCAACGCCGTCGCCACGCGCATCGAACGTGGCGAGGGCACGTTGGGCAAGCTGTTTTCGACGAACGACCAGATATATGCCGACGTTGCCGCCACGGTCGCTTCCGCCAAGAATATCGCAGGCCGTCTCGAACGTGGCGAAGGCACGGTGGGCAAGCTCCTTTCGTCAGATGAAACGGTATACCAGGATCTCAAGAAGACGATGGCCCATGCCGCCGACATCTCTGGCCGCCTAGCCGCCGGCGAGGGCACCATGGGAAAGCTGCTTTCGAAGGATGATGCGATATATCAAGACATCCAGGGGTCGGTGGCCAACATCAAGGCCATCACGTCGCGCATAGCGTCCGGCGATGGGCTGCTCGGCAAGGTGACGCAGGACAAGCAGCTTGCCGACGACGCCGCGAAACTGATCGCGAATCTGAAGGATTTCTCGGCGAAGCTTGCCGCAGGGGATAGCACGCTCGGCAAGTTGACTTCGGATCCCGAACTGTACAACGAGGTCAACGGACTCATCAAGGACGTCCGCCAGGTCGTGGACAACTACCGCGACACCACACCCATCTCGACGTTCGCCGGCCTTGTCGGCGGCGCGTTGTGAGTTCCCTCCCTTTCATCTCAACAAGGAAGCGCAATGACACAGTTGGAAGCGGCCCGCAAGGGCGAGGTCACCGCGGCGATGAAGATCGTCGCGGACGAAGAGGGAGTGGCGGCGGAGACCGTCCGTGCGGCGGTGGCAAGCGGCGAGGCCGTGATACCCCTCAACATCCATCACGCGAACGCCCGTCCCGTAGGCGTCGGGCGAATGTTCACGACAAAGATCAACGCGAACCTGGGCAGGAGCGTCACGCATTCCGGCAAGGGGGATGAACTCGACAAACTCAAGGTCGCACTGGACGCGGGCGCGGATTTCGTGATGGACCTTTCCGTCGGTCCGGACGACCTTAAGGCGATACGCCAGGGCATGCTCGACGCGTCCTCGCGTCCGCTAGGCACGGTGCCGGCATACGAGACGATATCGCGTCTCGAGGGCGACATCCCCAAGATGGATCCATCGTTCTTCATCGACGTCATACGCGCCCAGGCCGAGCAGGGCGTGGATTTCATGACGTTGCACGCAGGTCTTCTGCTGCGGCATATCCCGCAGGCGCTCAAGCGCAAGATGGGCATCGTCTCGCGCGGAGGCGCCATCATGGCCGAATGGATGCTCGAGAACGGCAAGGAGAATCCGCTTTTCACGCACTGGGACGAGGTCATGGACATACTCGCCGAGCACGACGTCACGGTCTCGCTCGGTGATGGATTGCGCCCCGGCTGCCTTGCCGACGCTTCGGACGCGGCGCAGTTCGGCGAGCTAGACGTATTGGGCGAGCTTGTCGCCCGCTGCCGCAAACGCGGCGTGCAGGTGATGGTAGAGGGCCCCGGCCATGTCCCGTTCGACCAGATCCGCATGAATATGGAACGCCAGCAGAAGGTCTGCGACAAGGCGCCGTTCTACGTGCTCGGACCGGTCACCACCGACATCGCCCCAGGCTACGACCATATCGTGTCCGCGATCGGCGCGACGGCCGCGGCGACCTACGGCGCCTCCCTGCTATGCTATGTGACGCCCGCGGAGCATCTCGGCCTGCCCGACGCGGACGAGGTCCATCGCGGCTGCATCGCCTACAAGATAGCCGCGCATGCAGGCGACATCGCCCGCCATCTGCCCGGCGCCCGCGATCGCGACGACGCCATGGCGGATGCACGCGCCGCGTTCGATTGGGACCGCCAGTTCGAGCTGTGCCTCGACCCCGTGCACGCGAAGCAACGCTGGCTCAAGACACGCGCGTTCACCGATGAAGCGCACGACGACGACCATTGCTCCATGTGCGGCAAGCAGTTCTGCGCGGTACGCACGTCGCGGCGGATACGCGAACTTTCCTCCTCTTCGCAACCGGCTTCTGTACCACATGCAACAAGAACCTTGCGGCACGATCCTTGAAACCGCAATACATGCACGTTCCCGCGCCAAATCGGGAACGTCCTACGCGAGGCGATCGCCCCAGAGTGGCATGCGGGCGGCAAAGCCAGCTGCCTCCAGTTTGGCCTTTTCGTCAAGCCCGTCCCGATAGGTCCAACGGTAGCGTCCCTTGGCGTGTCCCATCTCCTGAAGGTGCGCAATCACGGCAAGTTTCGGATGGATCGCCTCCCGGCATCCTTTCGCGGCATCCATTCCGCAGCGCGGATGGAAAACCCAGATGTCAGGTTGCCGGGATACGCGCAGCTTTTCATGGCTGCAGCAATCTCCTGAATGGTAAAGGGTGAAGTCGCCAATCTGTACCTCGAAGGGGGTCGTGTAGTCGATTAGGTAGGAGTTGTGGTCGCAAAGGCCGGTGATGATTTTCACGTCTCCGTATTGGAACGTCTTGGACTTGGCGCGCGTGTAGCCGCCGAACTTCCTGTCACGCACGCCGTAGTTGTCGAAGAAATTATTCACCACGGGTTTGCGCTGGCCGCGATCCATGGCGATCTTGAATCGCTCCGTGTAGTGGTCGTTGTGGTTGTGCGTAATGAGCGCGAAGTCGAGAAGGGGCGCGAACTCCTCGGCTCGGCGGTGGTGGAGATCGATGGAAAAGAGCGTCTTGGGCGTCTTGACCACAAGCCCCATGTTGTACACGTACCATATCGCCGGATGGTTGATGTCGGCGACGGCCGTGTCCTTCGCTTCGCGAAAGACCTTCTTGAACGCTGCCTCAAGCCGTTTCAGGACGGGGAACTTCTCAAAGCATGCCGAGAGGTCTCCCGGCTTCATCTGTAGCCCCTGCGTCCAATACGCCATGAAATCCTTTGGAGTAATTGCGTCTATTTCGCTCTGCCGGGCGTCAAGATCAACATCTCCAGTAGGCTCGTGTCGTTGGCCCATGGACTGATCAAGCGCCATCGCCGATGCGGCGGCAACGCAACCTTTCGTGAATTCGCGTCTGTTCATGGCAGGTCTCCTGTTGTGAAGTTCTACAGGCATGCGGCGCGCTGTCGCAATGGCTTTACGGTTTCAACGATCTTATGCCAGATGCTCCCCTTGGCAACATCCATTTCGTATTGGCTTTGAAGGTTTTGCCAAACTTCAGGAGTGGTGCCGAAAAATCTGGCAAAACGAAGTGCCGTGTCCGCGGATATGCCGCGTCGGCCAAGTACAATTTCGTTCACGCGCCGCAACGGGACATGAATTTCCTTCGCCATGCGATACTGTGATATTCCCATTGGCTTGAGGAACTCCTCCAAAAGCACTTCGCCGGGATGAACAGGTCTCATTTTCATTTTTCTCTCCTCAATGATAGTCAACTATTTCTACGTTCTCTGCTCCGCCGTTGTTCCAGACGAAGCATATTCTCCATTGGTCGTTGATACGAATCGAGTGTTGCCCCGCACGGTCACCGGAAAGAACCTCAAGTCGATTTCCTGGTGGAATTCGCAGGTCTTCAAGACAATTTGCTGCCATGAGATACTTTATCTTTCTGTAGGCGACTCGCTCGAATGCACGAAACCTGCGGACAGACTCTCCGCCCGCAAACCTTTCGGTCTCTTTGTTTAGATAGCTTCGTATCATTAATTCTCCTATTGCTAACCAGCACAGATATGATAACCTATTTAGTTATCATTTGTCAACTCCCGCAAGCAGTTGTTGAAGTCCTAGGCGTTTCGCAATAGGATCTTTTATTTTTTCGTTGGACAGTCTTCCTTCGACTGAGAATATGGTATAATCTTTCGCGGTTCGCAGAACAGTACAAATTTCAATCCAAGGAAAAAGAAATGGGCGCAAAGGTCAATCGCAGGAACTTCATTGGAATAGGCGCGGCGTTCGCCGCCGCCGGCTGCCGGTCGTGGAAGGGGGGCTTCCCGGCGATCACCGCCGTACGTAGCCCGAACGGGCTGCTGCGCCATGCCTCGATCGGTTGCGGCAACCGGCCGTGGGCCGACATCAATGAACTCTGCACACACAAGATGATCGAGATGGCGGCGTTCTGCGATGTGGATTCCAACTATCTGGCGCAGGCGAAGAAGAAGTTTCCGAATGCGCGCTTCTACCGTGACTGGCGCGAGATGTACGAGACGGAGGGCGACAGGATCGACTCCGTGCTGGTGGGGGCGCCGGACCATCACCATGTGGCGATGGCGACCGCGGCGATGAAACGCGGCAAGCACGTGTATCTCGAAAAGCCGATGGCGAAGACGATGCAGGAGGCCGCCTATCTTCGCAAGGTCGCCCGCGAGAGCGGCGTCGTCACGCAGATGGGCACGCAGTACAACGCCTACCCAGCCGACCGCAAGACGATCGCCATGCTGAAGTCCGGCGTGCTGGGGCCGGTGGAGCACGTGTATCTCTTTTCCACGCGCAAGGGACTTTCCCGCCGCCGCCGTCTCGTGCCAAAGGCCGCGCCTGTGCCGGCCACGCTTGACTGGAACCTATGGCTGGGGAGCGCGGCGGAGCGTCCATACGCGGAAGGCGTCTACCATCCGCTCATCTGGCGCATATGGCGCGACCTCGGCAGCGGCTGGATCGGCGATATCGGTTGCCACCTCATCGCGGCGCCCTGGCGGGGGATGGAGCTCGGCACGGTCGCGCCGCGCGACGTGTGGGCGGAGACGCTTACCGACGCCGAGGACGGCGTCAAGGATCTGGTATGGCCGACGGCGGCCCATATAATCTGGAATTTCGACGGTGTCGCCGCTTCGGGCGGCAGGCCGTTCAAGTTCGAGTGGTTCGACGGTTGCAGCGCGCCGGACAACCTCTCGCCGGCGCAGTTCCGTCCGCCGGAAGAGATCGAGAGACTCTTCGCCGCATCGCCGTACAAGAAGCGTCCGTATGAAGGCAAGGCGGTGAAGTGCGAGAAAGGCTGGCTTCTCCAGCAACATGGTGCGAAGGACGCCTATGCCGTGGGATTGGACGGAAAGCCCATCGCGGTTCCGGACGTCGGCGACGCCCCCACGCACTACCACGAGTTCATCGACTGCTGTCTTGCGGGGAAGCGGGCCGTGACGGACTTCGCCTGGTCGACCTGCATGCGTGAATGCGTCATCGCCGGCGAGATAGCCGAACGCGTCGTGGGAACGAAGCTCGCGTGGGACGCCAAGGCGCGCCGTTTCGATAGCGCCGCCGCAAACGCCTTCCTCACGCGTCCCTATCGCAAGGGCTGGGAAATCGAAGGTCTTGTGTGAATCGAAGGTCTTGTGTGAGATGAATAACAGAATCAGGCTTTTTGGATGTTGCATCGGTCTGCTGTCCGTGGCGGGCCTGTCGCAGGCATATGGTTGAACTTTCGGTGATTTTCCGAGTAGGGAGCGTGATTGCTATGAACAGGTTGATTTTCTTAGCCGCTGTCGTCCTTGCCGTCGAACCGGCGTTTTGTTCCGAAAACATTGCAAAGGGGCGGCCGTACTGTTTTTCGCGATTGCCCAACTACAGGTACTGCACGGATGCGGATGACAAGACCCAGCTCACTGACGGCGTGCTGGCTCCGCGCGGAGGGCAGCTTTGGGTCAGGAAGGAATGTGTCGGCTGGGCGCTCGGTCGTGGCGACGGCATCGTATCTGTCACTGTCGATCTGGGCGAGAAGAAGTCGCTGGGGGGCTTTTCGTGGCATTATGCCGCAGGTTCCAGCGGCGTCGGTTGGCCGAGTGTCATCTTCGTATATGCGAGCGAGGATGGAAAGACGTGGGATTGCGTAGGCGATCTGCTGGAAGCGTCGACGCGTCGGGATGGCGGCCCAAAGGTCGACCGCTACAACGACTATCGCGCCTGGAGCGACAAGATGCCGGCCGAGGGGCGGTACGTGCGCTTTGTGGTACAGGCATCGAACTATGCGTTCTGCGATGAACTTGAAGTCTATCCCGGCGATCCGGTGCAGGCCGCTGCGGCGCATCATGCGGCGTTGAAGGTGGAAAGCCCGGAAAACCACTTATTGACCTTTCAAGTGAGAGGTCGCGTGATGCGCGACCTGAAGTTGCTTGGCGGCGAAGGGGACGACGATCTCGTTCGGGCGGTGAACGGCCTGGTGCGCGAGAATGTCCTTGAGACCAAGACGGTTTTGCCACTCAACGCCGTCCATGCGAAGATATGGTCACTCAATTCGCGTCGACTCGCCGCCGCCGGTTTCACCCGGCCGATATTCTGGCACACGAACCGCTGGGCGAATCTCGACCCGCTTACCGTGCCCTCCGCCGCTTCCATCGCAGCGCGTCCGCTCGAAGTGGAGATGATGCGAGGCGAAATGCGCTCTACTGCCATTTGCCTGCTCAATCCGACCGCGCAGGCGCTGGATTGCGCCGTCACTGTCGAGGGGCTGCCGGAGACCGCGAACGTACAGTGCCGCGAAGTCGTGTTCACCGACACGCGCGACCGCATTTCCACATCCGGTGCGCTTTTGCCGGGCGAGGGCGGACGGTTGCGTCTGGCTTTGCCGGCGGGCGCAAGCCGGCAGGTGTGGATCGCCTTCGAGAAGCCGACTGCCGCGGCGGGATTGTACGAGGGGACGGTCAAGGCCGAGATCGCGTCAGTCGGGACGCTTTCGTGTCCGCTGCGTCTGCGGATCGCCGCGCTGGACTTTCCGTCCCGTCCGCGGCTGCATGTCTACGGCTGGGACTACACGCTTAACGACGGATACTTTCCCCGGACGGAAGCGTTCCGCGCCTCGCATGTGGCGCAGATGCGCGCACTCGGCATGGATGTCGCATGGGAGGTGTTCCGTACCCTGCCGCAGAATGCCCGTTTCGGCGCAGACGGTAAGTTGGAGAATGCGGCGGAGCTTGACTTTTCCCGGTTCGACCGTTGGCTCGCGTACTTTCCGGATGTCTCGCTCTATGCCGTCTTCACGGCATTCGAATCGCGCAAGAACAAGGCCGACGCGTTCGTGTTCTTCGACGAGAAGGTGGGCACGCCGCGTTTCCGTCGGATGGCCGGCGAATACTTAAGGGCGGTTGCGGACCGGATGGTCGCGCAGGGCCGGCGCGAGGATCAGCTTATGATCTGCTTCGTGGACGAGCCCGGCGAGTGGAAGCGGGACTGGCAGCGGCTCGGGGATCTCGTCAACGACTGGTCTGTCGCCGTGCACGCAACGTGTCCGAAGGTCGTTTTATTCCAGGATCCGACATACAAGGACATATCCGTCGCGCCAAAGGCATATTGGGAGACGTCGGACGTCTACTGTCCGCCTGCCGGCACCCTGTTGGGGAACGACGGGCGCGCAGAATTCTACCGCAACCTTCGCAAGGCGGGCAAGACGCTATTCACCTACAGCTGCAGCGGTCCGTCCCGCACGCTTGATCCTATCGCCTACTACCGCCGCATTTCGTACGTTGCGTTCCGCAACGGCGCGAAGGGCATCGGTTTCTGGGCGTTCGGGCATTCGCCAGGCGTGAACTGCGACAGCTGGCATGCCTATTCGCAGACGGGGCTCGAGTTCTCGCCGTATTTCGTCTCCGCCGAGGGTACGACACCGACGAAACAGACCGAGGGTATCCGTGAAGGCGTGGAAGACTACGAATACCTCTCGCTCCTGACGGACCGCATCAGCGCCGCCCAAGCCGCAGGTCGCGACGTCTCCGCCCTGAAGGCGCTGGTCAATGATGGAGTCAAGGGCGCAATTGCGGGATGCCGGGACGAGAGTTGGCTCGCGGACAACGACCGCGACGCGATGGACGAACTGAGGTTGCGAATCCTGCGCGAACTCGTGTCGACAAGCCGGTAGACGCCATGAAATCATGTATCGCGGATTCTTCGCAATTCGGTTCTTAATTTCTGCGTAAGACGGGCTCTCCCATATGGAAATTATGATAAAATATCTTCCAACCCCATAGGATCAGACATACACAACCCCAAAAACCAACCATGAAAAACACATTCAAGATCGGATACCTGCCGCTGAGCAAGGTGAACTGGACAAACGACACGCTGGAGGCGGCGCGCGAAAGCGCACTTGCGTTCCTCAAAACGCTCCCGGGCGTGGAGGTCGTCGCGCCAGAGCGCATGCTGACGCTGGAGGACGAGGCGGTGGAGCTTCTGGAGCAGTGGGAGAAGGACCGTCCCGACGCGTTGCTCGTCCACTTCATGACCTTCTCGCTCGGCGTGGTGCCGCCGATGTTCGCGCAGCGCCTCGGCAACATACCCGTGATCCTGTGGTCGATGAAGGAGCCGGACCCGAACGGCGG
>JAEEGL012887212.1_pt1 | contig 11382 bp, 9 predicted proteins | sample 9134231 | NCBI WGS metagenome assembly JAEEGL01 (sample SAMN16246548, study PRJNA631951) | gut metagenome | biome: gut microbiome; feature: rumen; material: fiber-attached | host: Bos | place: Iran: Karaj | collected 2018-10
CGAGTGCTGGGTCGTCGGTAAGAACGCCATTCTCGAAGTTGCGCTTTCGCTCAGACTTTGCCCCCATCCCTGCGCCGGTGAGGTTCGCGCTGCCGAAGTACGCCTTCACGCCATCCACGATGATGCACTTGAAGTGGACGCGCGGACAAAGCACTCGTTCCATCGCCGTCCAAAGCGTCGGATAGCGGTCAAAGTCATCCCGCCAGTTCGGACCAGGATCTTTCGCATGGATAAGCCGCACCTCAATCCCACGCTTCACCATTCCGTCAAGTACCTCCAGAAACGGCACCATCTCCCGCCCGCCAGAATCCACGTACATATCCTTGATATCTGCAGTCGCAATCCACAACCATTCCCCCCCCAGCGGCACAATCCCTCTGATGACAGATTCGTAGATGTCGTGGTTGGAGAGGAAGTTAATCATAGAATGTCATCCGTTATGCAACCCAATATCCGCCATTGTTCGATTCAGCAACTTCTTTCGCTCCTTCCAATCCGGCATGAGTGCTGAAAGAAGTGCATAGAACTTGACTGAGTGATTAGGGTGGATGAAGTGGCAGAGTTCGTGCAGCACGACATACTCAATGCAGCATCGGGGCGCAGCAAGAAGCCGCCGATTTACCGTTACAACGCCTTTCTGAACAAGACAGGACCCCCAGCGCGATTCCAGCGTCTTGATTTTCAGAACAGGCCGTTTCACCCCGTATTTGCCGACTAGCGGGTACAATTCTTCCATCACGCCAGAAAAAACGTCCTTGCAACGTTGATCCATAAAGCGCCTAACAATCCGACTCTTGACGCCGCTGTCAGAAGGATTCTTCACGGCGAGATAAATATATGCCTCATCCGAGACAATGGAATCCTTCTCGGCAGATGATACCTTTAACCTCAAGCTTCGACCTAGAATATAAAATGTCTCGCCACTCACATATTTCTTCGGCTGCGAATTGAACCGGATGGCAGCCTCGAATTTCTGGATTGCCGTCAATATATATCTTGATCTACTCCGTACAAATCGGTCGATTTCCGCATACTGAACGGCGCGACTCGCCGATACGAAAACACTTCCATCCCTGCGAATCCGCAAGTTCAGATTCTTGACGGGCTTGCGTTCCAGATGAAAAACAATCTTCTGGCCACCAACAATCACTTCCTTCTCCCGCGCCATACCCTAAAACCTCCTGATGGCCACAGTCAGGACATTGTCAATGATCTTGTCAATGACATCAAAGGGTAGTTTCACGCCCCTGTTCTTCTCATACGCGTAGAACAGATCATCAATGTCTTGGGAAATCCGATCATGGATGGTTTTGTTCTCGGTCCAACCCACCTGTCTGTGCTCCGAAACGATCTGGGTAATTGCCTCTGACGCCTCTGCCACAAAATCTGGCGTCAGACCGTCGCTTGACACATCCGTAAGGATGGCGTTCAATATTCCGTAAAACGCCTGCGCATGGACATTGTTCTTGATCCGGTCTGGATAGCTGACCGCATTCTTCCCGGCATGGTAATCGTCCATGATCGAACGCATCCTGGACAGGTATTCCGCTTCCGAGATCGTCCTTGCCTTGTAAAGATCCAATACCGCCTTTATACGCGAGGAGAAACTGTCGTAATAGGCCGGATTCTCATCCCGCCGCTCGCTGATGCTTTTCGTCATCCTGTTCGTAATGGCATCCGCCTTGGCTCGTGCCGACCCAAGTTCGGCAAGTTCCTGCTCGAAATCGTCCTTGTTCAGGATGTCGATCGGATTCGTGATCTGCCTAAGCCCGACAACCGACAGATACGTGTCGAGAAGATTCTGCATCAACGGTTCGTATTCACTGTTGTCGATCGAATCGCAGTACCTGATCTTTACGCTGCGCCGGACTTTGGAAAAGAACGTAAACGCCTCTTGATACTTCTCCCGCTCTTTCTTTGGGATTGCGCGATAGGCTGCATCTGCGGTCAGGACCAAACTCAACTCGCGGCCAAACGTGCAAAGCAACTTGTAAAACAGTTCCCGTTTCTCGCCGTCTGCCAGAAAGACTTCCACCGCCTCTGAATCGCGAGGCGCCTTGATAGTCGCAAATAGTTCCTCCAATTGAGAATAGGCGCTGCGCAATTTGCCGACCGCCGACATGACATCCACGGCAACCCCATTCAGATCCTTGCCGTCAAAGCCCTCCAACCCGGCGCCGCTGTACATGTCCACCGCCGCGTCGAGTTTTGCAATCAGCCCGCGATAGTCGACGATCAGGCCATGGTCCTTGCCCTCATGCAAACGATTCGTTCGCGCAATCGCCTGGAGAAGCCCGTGTTCCTTCAGCTCCTTGTCGATGTACAGAATCTGGCAGATCGGCGCGTCGAATCCCGTGAGGAGCTTGCTGCAGACGATCAATATGTCGATTTCGCCGTTGCAGAACTTGTTCTTGACCGACTCCTCGTACCTGTCGGCGTCCCCATACCGCTTCATCATCTTTTCCCAGAAGGCGACAACGGCATCGTCTGTGCCCTCGTCGGCATCGTCGACACTTTCGCGCATGTCCGGAGGAGAGATGACGACGGCGCATGTCAGATCGCCAAGACTCTCAAAGCATTCCAGATAGCGGATGGCGTCCCGCTTGTAGTTGGTCGCGAGCATCGCCTTGAAGCCAGTAGCCTTGTACCCGTGCGTGAAATGCTCGCTGATGTCCAATGCAATCCGCCGGATGCGAGCGTCCGTGGACGTCAACCGCTTGATGCTGCTCCACTTCTTCCGAAGGTCTTCCTTCTGGGCTTCGGTCAGACGCTTTGTTTTTTCGCGGAACCACGCGTCGATGTTCTTCTCGTCCACCTTCTGCTCGACGAAATGCCCTTCGTAGATCAGCGGTACAATCGCCTCGTCATCCACGCCGTCCTTGATGGTGTATTTGTGAATCAATCTCCCGAACTTCGCGACAGTGCTCTTCTCGCGCTTCATCAGCGGCGTTCCCGTGAAACCGATGTAGCAGGCGTTCGGAAACACGCTGCGCATCTTTGTCGCCATGAGCCCGTAGTTTGAACGATGGCTTTCGTCAACAAGGACGAAAATGTCGCGCGACTCGTTCTTCGTCTCCTGGCGCTCCACGGCGTTGAACTTGTTGATCACGCTCGTGACGATGTCCGCCTTAGAACTGTTGATCAGTTCGACAAGGTGCTTTCCGCTCGTCGCCCTCGCCGGGCTCAGCCGCGTATGCGAAAACGTCGCGGCGATCTGCCCGTCCAGTTCCTTGCGATCGGTGACGACGACCATGCGCGGATGGCAGGAGGCCAGCTCCATCAGGATGTATTTCGCTAGCATCACCATCGTAAGACTCTTGCCGCTGCCCTGCGTGTGCCAGATAACGCCACTCTGCCTGTTGCCGTTACTGTCGTTCTTCGCGATTGTCGCCATGACCTCCTTGACGGCGAAATACTGCTGATAGCGGCAGACCTTCTTGACGTTCCCGTCAAAGAGGATGAAGTAGCGGACAAGCTCAAAGACGCGCTCCTTGCTGAACAGGGACACCAGCGCCCTGTCCTGTTCCGTCGGCAGTCGCCCGGAAACCCAATGGTCCAATGTGGAGAAGCGGCTTCCAGGCGCTTCCTTCCAGACACTCCAGAACTTCTTCGGCGTCCCTGTTGTGGCATATTTGACGACAGTCTTGTTGGTGGCCAGAACGAGTTGCGCGAACTTGAAAAGCTGTGGGATGTACTCGGACTGCTGATTGCGGATCGTCTGTTCGATAGCCTTATCCACGGAAATCTGTGGTGCCTTGCACTCGATGACCGCGAACGGGATTCCGTTTACGAAAAGCACGATGTCGGGTCGTGCGTTGTGCCGCTTGTCCCGGCTTTCCACCGCGAACTCCTCCGTCACGTGGAACACGTTGTTTTCCCAGTTCTCCCAGTCGATGTACTTCAGGTTGAAGCTGAGCAGCGTACCTTCACCGACAGGCTCCTGGTAACTCCGCCCCAGAAGCAGTGCGTCGTATATCTTCTCGCTGGTGCGGACGAGACCATCGGCAAGCGGTTCGTCCAGGTCGTCCATCGCCCGCTCGATGTTCGCCGCAGAGAATTCGTTTTCGACGCCAGCATACGAATACCTGTTCAGACGCCGTAGCTGTCCGCGCAGGATGTCCTTCAGGAGAACATGGTAGCGGCTACCGCGCTGAAGTTCGCAGTTCGCGGAGGAAATGTACGCATACCCCATCGACTTCAGAAGCTCGACGGCCGGTCCCTGGCTGGCGTTCACTTCAAGATAGGCATCTTGGCTCATGTCTTATCTCCTCGTGTGAAAACGGTCCCCAGCCGCTTGGTCACCGAAAAACATCTAAATAATTTTCGGCGGATACCGAAAGTTATCATAAGATCCCTCCTCCTCTGAGATGCGGCATCTTGCTGCTTCGCTTACCAACATCATCCCCTTTAACAGAAACCCTCACTATTCCCGTCAGCAGAAGTTGCATCAGAGCTTTCTTCTTTCGCTCTTCCTGCTCAAGATTCTGTCGAAGCAAAGCAATCTCTCTATCGGCGGCAGAGAGTATTGCGGCGATTTGCCGCTGTATGGAAAGAGGAGGAAGAATCACTGTTGTTGAAAGAAGAGATTGTCTGGTAATGGACAGGACCTTTGAGCCAACCATTAATGGCAACAATTGCCCGTGAAAAACTTCTGAATTGATAAAGTATCCTATCCACTTGGGTTCAAAACGCCCCTTCATGGGGCGACACGCAATCGTGTGTAACCCCGCAACCGCCTTTCGGTTACCTAAAGCTTGGATTTCTACTGCTTTTCCACATGTAGAATCTTCCGCAGTATCAGCAATGACAATATCACCATCTTCAAGTAAATCACCTACTATTGACGCATCCGCCACAAGCGAATCTACCTCGCAAACAGAGAAGTCCAATATAGAATCAAACTTAGTCAGTACATCACCATAATGAACATTTGCAATTCCAACCGAATTCGGCGCCATAAATGACCGAGAATATGTGTTGTTTCGAAGCAAGTGAAAACAATCCCCAAAACTCAGCCTCTGCCATTCGTCATTCAAATGGCAGGAAGCCATCTCCCCATGTCTGAAGCGGCAAGATACCGCTTTTTCACGATTGGCCGCACCGCGTCGAGAGGCGGCTTCCAACCGCTTCAACCCCGTTGGCTCCATCAGCATCCGCACCAATGCTTTCTTGCGCCGCTTCGTCTCTTCAAATAACTTCTTCTTGAGTTCAATCACCCTATCCTGTGCCGCAAGTATCTTGGCAATCGTGCGCTGCTCGGCAAGCGGCGGGAGAACAATTTTACTCTTCAAGAAGCGATCTTGTCCAAGGGTCTTGTTTCTTCCGGCTCCACCAGGTGAAGCCGCTTCAAGTATTTCCGTTCCTCGCTTCGTCAAGAAGTAGTTTATGAGATAGTCAATGTCAACTCTGTCGTTGATTGGGCGATACATTGGGAACCGATGAGACCCGATCATCCCCTCCTCGGCCTGCGTTGTCTTGCCAATCGCTTGTTCCCACGCAAATACAATGTTTAGAATGAAGCAATTTGGTTCAATCCAAAACACAGCTTTGTTACCCAACTCTGTACCCGTAACTTGTTCCTTGTAAAACAATCCCTTGCCATGAGACCGGATGCCGATTTGCGTGTAGAGATTATCTGCTTGGACTTCTACAGGGCGCTCTACTCGCTTCAAACATTCGCCTATTCTGCACATCACCCAATCAGATGGCACTATTCCCAATCGTGTCAACCGATACCCTTTCGGCACTTGACCTTGTCGAAGTTGTACGATTCGTTTCTTCGTTGAGGATGTCATACAGTGTTCCTACTCAGAGACGTTCTAACTTCTTCTCCCAAGTCATTACTGACCTTCCGCCGAAAAAGTGCCCTGCACACTATGCATCAGTGTTACAATCTTGTCTGCATGCTTTCTGCACGACAAATAGTAGATAATCGTGATCACAAAGCATGAAATACCAACCGACCATCTCCCCGCCAAGAGGCTCAATGTCAGCAACGAAAGAAAGAGAGCAATCCCCGTACGAGACAAGGCATACTCTCTCGAAAGCGTACTCATAATCGGATACTTTTTCTTAGCGTCATTGAACAGCCCATAATCATTGTTGAACGGAATAAGCTTAAGGAACTTGAACACGTCCTCTATTATGACAGAACCGAAACGGTTGATTATCAATCCTAATTCATACGCCGTGGCAAATACGGCAACAGTGACAACAATTTCCGGCCCCGTCCCAAGGTTCTTAACTATCTCGCAATTAAGTGTTGATAACGCACGTGCTGGGTAAACAACAACACAACCGCCTATGAAAACAAGTCCCGTCAGAAACTTATTCAGCAGGTCGTATAAAGGTATCTTGATTTCCATTAGTATTCCTCCTTACTCATGCTAACATAGCAATGGTCAACTCCGACATCAAATGAAATGGTCCCGTCATTCCGAGTAGTCAACACATAACGATCTTGTCCATACAATGTCACCCCTCGGCCTTTGTAAAGACTTGCTGTTTCCTCCTGTGTAGAATGAACAATAGACTTGTCGGAAACAACTGCCAACTGTGGATTTACACAATCGAAAAACTCTTTGCAGAATTCCCCAACTCGCCCGTGGTGAGGTGCTAGTAAAATAGTGGCGTCTTTAATAATTTCCTTGATCCCTTGATGGTTCGTTCTAACCATTTCTCGAAGGATCGAAGCAGGGTTGTCACCTGTAAGAACAAATTTATATCCCTGATATCGAACAACGATTATCCTAGAAAAAGTGTTTAAATCATCCTTGGTGGTCCATTCTGTTTTTGGCACTATCATTTTAAATTCAACCCCACCATTGACTGCAGCGTCAGTAGGATCGGTCCCTGCCTCAATTGGCTGATTATATGACCGGTTTATTTCATTGGCAGACTTCGCAATGGCAACATGTACGGGGGTGTCTTTTGATGGCACAATGTCAAAAGCGCCTTGGGGTCGCCACAACATTCGTGGTGGCAGGTATTTTATCAACGCCGGAAGATCGTAGATGTGGTCTTCATGTGGATGTGTAATAATCAATGCGTCTATAGCACCGCCTCGTCCACCAAAATATCTATAGTTTAGATGCTGTACGATGCTGGAATCTGTTTTAGATCCAACATCAACCAATATGTGCTTGCCATTCGGTGTTATGATGTGACAGCAACTTCCATGTTCAACATCATAAATAGTAATCTTCGTGTTCATAGTTACTCCTCCTTACAATCCAAGTTCCTTCATGTACTTTGCCATCTGAGATTGAACCTTGGCGAGTTCCTTCTCGATGCCGGCGATGTTGCGCTTAACTTCGTCGATGTCCACAAGCTCCTCTTCCTCGAAGGTATCAACATAGCGGGGGATGTTCAGGTTGTAGTCGTTTTCCTGAATCTCCTTGCGGGAGGCGCGATAGCTGTATTTGTCGATCTTCTTGCGCGTCTCGTATGTGCGGACGATTCGCGCGATGTCGCTGTCGCGCAGGATGTTCTGGTTCTTGCCCTTCTCATAGTTCCCCTCGGCGGAGGCGTCGATGAAAAGCACGTCGTCGCGCGTGCGTCCCTTCTTGAAGACGAGAATGCAGGCCGGAATCCCCGTGCCGTAGAACAGATTCGCCGGCAAACCGATAACTGCGTCCAGCAGATTTAGGTCAATGAGCTGCTTGCGTATCGCGCCCTCCGCTGCACCACGGAACAGGACACCATGCGGCAACACGACGGCCATGCGTCCGTTTGCCGCGTCAAGGCAGTTCAACATGTGGAGGACAAACGCATAGTCGCCTTTCGAGGACGGCGGGACGCCATGCTCGAACCGCTTCCACGGGTCAAGCGATGCCGTCATCTTCTCCTGCTTGCGCCCCTTCGCGTCAGGTCCGGCGTTGGAAAGAAAGCCGCTGTCCCACTTGTCCAGACTGAACGGCGGATTCGCCACCACCACCTGGAACTTCATGAGCCGGTCGTTCTCGATGTTCTGCGGATTGGAAAGCGTATCGCCCTGCCAGATGGAGGCGTCGTCCACGCCATGCAGGAACATGTTCATGGTGCAGAGCGCCCACGTCTGCGCGTTCAGTTCCTGCCCGTAGATGGCGACCTTCCCACTCGCAACGCGCTTGTACGCCTTGAGCAGCAAACCACCGCTCCCCGCGGTCGGATCGTATATCCGGTCGTTCTCCTGCGGGTCAACGAGCGCCGCCACCAGTTCCGACACCTTGCTGGGCGTGAAAAATTCGCCGCCTTTCTTCCCCGCGTCCGAGGCGAAGTTGGCGATCATGTATTCGTAGGCGTCGCCGATGATGTCTGCGGAACCCAGCTGGCTCGGACGGAGATCCAAATCGTGGAAGTCCTCCAGTAGATTGCGCAGAGTCGCGTTCTTCGACTTCACGTCGCCGAAATCGACCTGGGAATTGAAGTCGATGGCGCGGAACACGTTGCGCAACTTGCCGCTGTTGTGTTCCTCGATATGGGACAGCGCGATATTGATCTTCTGGCCGATCTCGTCGTTCGTCCGGTTGTCGTAAAGATAGTCGAACGACGATTCATCATCCACGATGAAGCGCTCGCGGCTCATGGCGCGCTCGACGCGGCGCTCATCGCCGTCGTACTGCTTGACGTACTTCGCGCGCATTTCCTTCGTCACGTCGCTCAAGTACTTGACGAAGAGCATGGATAGTATGTAGTCCTTGTAGCGCGAACTGTCGATCTTTCCGCGAAAGCTATCGCAAGCCTTCCAGAGCGTATGTTCGATGTCGTTACGGGTTGTCATGTCAGAGTCCTTTCCTCTCATCAGTCTGTAAAGTGTTTATGATGAAATCGCAATAGCGCTTCTTCTCGTCCGCCAGCCGCCGAAGCAGCCGCCCCTCCTTCAGCGCCAACGAATTCAAGTCCGCGATGGCGAACTGCCTGTCGATGGACGGAAGTACGACCTCCATACAGGCGAAGTACCTGGGGTTGATCGCCCCCAGCATATTGCTGCTCGTGTTCTCGAAAATGACACGCTTGGTCTTGCGGGTGTTGAGCAGCCAAGCTAGATACCCGGAGAGAAGCATTCGTGGATTCGGACGGATGATCACAAAGTTCGACGACACGACCATTCCGGCGGTCTCGTCATCGACCAGAATGGCCGTATAGGGCGCTGTCAGGCGTACAATAACATCGCCGACCTGCGACAAGTAGTCAGGCGATAGGCTCTCTATGGCATAATACTCGTCCACCATCGCCATCTCCACACAGCCATCCACATTGATCGAGCGCAGGTTCAGAAGACGGTACTTCGCATCGGTCGGCGTGCGCGACTGCTTCCTGGACAGAACCAGTCCGCACCGCACCGTCGCGACATCTCCAAGCCGCACTCTCGACATTATTTTTGTCATGACTACTTTATAACACTCTTTCTTAAGACCTTCTTTGCCGTGAAAACGCGGGTAGTATAGCATAACTCCCTGACTGCTGTCAACCATAAATTTTGTTATGATATAAAAATAACATATCCGAACTTCTCAATAACTTGAGACGATACCACACATTAGTCGAAGATCAGTGTTTCGTAAACTTTCTTGTCCCGCTCCGAGAAACAACAGAAGATGACTTCCATCTTCTCTGCACCCTCCTTGTCCGCCGTAGCGCAAAGCGCGGAGGTGGATGCGGGAGATAACAAATCCTTCACTTCTCGTACGGCGATTTGTGCCGCCTCTTCTTTCGGATAGCCGTAGATACCGGTGGAGATGCAGGGGAAGGCGATGGACTTGCAATCATTCTCAACCGCAAGCGCGAGGGAATTGCGGTAGCAGGCGGCGAGTTTCTCCGGCTCGCCGTGCTGACCGTCGCGATAGACCGGGCCAACGGTGTGGATAACGAACTTCGCGGGCAGCTTGAAACCTGGCGTGATTCGCGCCTCGCCCGTCGGACATCTCACGCCTGGCCTCACCTCCGGCACTTTGAGGCACGCCTCGAAAAGTTCGCGCCCAGCCGCGCGATGGATCGCACCGTCAACACCACCACCGCCGAGCATCACTTGATTCGCCGCGTTGACAATGGCATCAACCGCCAACGTCGTTATATCACCGTGGATTATCTTGATCATTGCTGTTCTCCTATATTTCCTCCCGCAGAGAGCGCAGAGGACGCAGAGGGTGGAGGTGGGGTAGCAAGGCTCTTTCCTCCAGCAGAGAGCGCAGAGGTCGCAGAGGGTGGAGGTGGGGTAGCAAGGCTCTTTCCTCCCGCAGAAAGCGCAGAGAACGCAGAGGGTGGGGTTATGGCGGGTGGAGTAGATTGGGGTTTATAGTTATTGACGACTCGGACAATACCCTCTTTCATGGTATTCATGCCAAAGTTGAGCAGGAGTCCGACTTCAAGGTTTGAAAGGACGAGATAAGTACGTAGTTGTTTTGGGAACACGGGAGCCATCTGTGCTGTTGACTTCAACTCCAGTATAACACACCCCTCAACAAGCATGTCCACGCGATATGCTTCTGGGAAAGTTCTCCCCGCGTATGTCAAAGACAATGGCTTTTGGCACTCTACAGACAACCCTCGAGACTCCAGCTCAGACATCAGAATCTTTTCGTATATCGACTCCAACAACCCAGGACCAAACTCCCTGTGTATCTTTATTGCCGCATCTACAATAATCCCAGTAATCTCTTTCAGATCTTTCATTTCCACCCCTCTCTGCGACCTCTGCGCTCTCTGCGGGAGATATAACACCACCCCCTACAGATACTTCCTCACTGTATTACGGCTGACGTCGAGCGCTTCGGCTGCACGGGTCAAGTTCTCGCCATACTTCTCATAGACGCGGCGGACATGAAGCCGTATCGCATCTTCAAGCTTGTCGGGAATGCGCCCAGACTTTAGCTCCAGATTCCCCGCAAGTCCCGCGTTCATCTCCTTGTGCTCACGCATGAGAAGCTCGAAATCGTCTTCTTCCAGCGCCGTCGCACGGTCGAGAATGTTGATGAGCTCGCGCACGTTGCCGGGATAGTCGTAATCCATCAGCGCGGCAATCTGCTCTTCTTTGAGAACGGCGTTGTCGTGGAACTTGCGCCACCATGCGCTGGCGATGATCGGTATGTCATCCTTGTGTTCGCGCAGGGACGGCGTTCTCATCTGCACCACGTTGAGGCGCTGGTAGAGGTCTTCACGGAACTTGCCCGCCCGGACAAGCGCTGGAAGATCGCGGTTCGTGGCCGTGATGAGCCGCACGTCGCACTTCAACTCCTCCTTGCCGCCCACGCGCATGAACCGCCCGCCTTCGAGAACGCGCAGCAGAAGCGCCTGAACCTCCAACGACATCTCTCCAATCTCATCAAGGAAGAGCGTGCCGCCGTCCGCCTGTAGAAATAAACCATCCGTCCTCTCTACGGCATTCGTGAACGCCCCGCGCTC
>JAEEGL013458293.1_pt1 | contig 11382 bp, 9 predicted proteins | sample 9134231 | NCBI WGS metagenome assembly JAEEGL01 (sample SAMN16246548, study PRJNA631951) | gut metagenome | biome: gut microbiome; feature: rumen; material: fiber-attached | host: Bos | place: Iran: Karaj | collected 2018-10
AAACTGTCTCAATGTCGCGTCCCTTCGGGACGCTAGGAGTGAGTTTATTCTGTCACCGCACTGCGCTACGCTTGTACGGTGTTATTGAGATTCAGCCTCTTCGAGGCTGTAAAAAATCAGTCTTTTATCAAACTAGAGCCATATGAATTTGAGACTTTAATTACATGCAATTAATAGAAGTGGCCTAATATAATAGCAATGAAAAAAACAGTCGTCAACTATTTGTTTTGGTATTGCGTGTACCTTTGTTCCTTTCTGGTGATACGGAACAAGCGGAGATACACCTTTGGTGGGTCGAGCGGGTCGTTTAAGGACAATGCCAAATATCTGTATCTGTATGCCTGCGAGCGCTGCGAGGGGGTGGATGCGGCGTGGGTTACGGCGTCGCGCGCCACGGAGCGGCGGCTTAGGGGGATGGGGCTGAAGGTGTACCACAGGCGGTCGGCGAAGGGCATCTGGCACGCCCTGACGTCGCGCTACTGGTTTTACAATTCGTCTACTTTGGATATTGATTTCTTCCTTTCGGGCGGTGCCACTTGCGTGAATTTGTGGCATGGCGTTGGGACGAAGTGTATACAGTATGCCATCACCAAGGGGGTTTATGCGCAGCCGTACCAGCGTCCTACGCTGAGGGACAGGTTTTGGTACCCTTACCGTTATCGCAAGCATGAATATGTGTTGTCGAGCACGCCGCTGGCGACGGAGTTTTTCTCGCGGTCGTTCCGCGTGGCGAAGGAACGCTGTCTGGAGTTGGGCTATCCGCGCAACAGCATCCTCACTGCTGACGAGGCGGAGCGGATGCGCTTGGTGCGACGCTACGAGCCGAAGGGGATGATGGAGCTGATGGGACGGATGCGGCAGTATGGCAGGGTGTTGCTGTATATGCCCACATGGCGCGACTCGCAGCGGACGCTATTTACGCAGCATTTGGACCTGGATAGGCTCAACGAGGTGCTGGCCGCGCAGGGTGAGCTGATGTTGCTGAAGCCGCATCCGATGGTGTTTGCCGACGAGATTGAGGTCGGGAAGACCTATTCGAATCTGATTTTCTTGGATTCGATGATGGATGTGTATCCACTGCTGCCTTACGTGCAGGTGCTGGTGACGGACTATTCGTCGGTGTTGTATGACTTTCTGCTGATGGAGGGTAAGGAGGCTTTCTTGTATATCTACGATTATGAGGAGTATGTGGCGGAGCGGGACTTCTTCTTCCCGTTCGACGAGTATGTGACAGGAAACAGGGCAAAGAATTTTGAAGAGTTTCTGCGCATCGTGGAGCAGCACGACTATGCGATAGATCCTGCGGAGCGGGAGCGTCTGTTGCAGGCTTTCTGGGGCGAGACGGCAAGGTATGATTCCAGCCAGAGGATAATGGAGTATTTTCTAGGTTAGAGGTTAGGGGTTAGAGGTTTGAGGCGGCAGCTAATTCTCTAACCCCTAACTTTTCAATTATTTTTCAATTTTCACTTCCCTAGCAGACCGCGGGTGACGTTGCGGCGGAAGGCGACTAGTTTGTTGCCTTTGGCGGTGTCGCCACGGAGGGCGAAGCTGCACCACAGGGCTAGTGTGCCGCCCCATTTGATGGCTTCTTTAAAGAGGCGGTTGAGGTATTTGCGTTTGGAAATTTGTTGTGTACGGTAGCGTTCGCTGACCCCGATGCCGTGGGTGAGGCGGTCGAAATAGTCCTGCGTCAGCTTGGTGGGCGGGATGATGTGGTAGAGGATGGCGGTGGGGAGGTAGAAGAAACGCATGCCGCGAGAGGTCATCTTGTCGTAGAGGTCTTTTTCTTCGGCACCGATGAGGCTGCTGCCTTTGCGCCCCAGCTCTACGTTGAAGAGTCCGACGGCATCGAAGACGCTGCGGCGGTAGCATGAGTTGCCGCCGCCGGGGTAGGCTCCGTGGGCGAAGGGTTTCGGCTGGTCGCCGAGGTATAGCTTGCCGGTGATGAGCTGACGGGTGTAGTGCGACATCCATGCGGGCTCCTCGGTTTCGTAGACGGGCAGTATGGGGCCGCCTGCCGCCACGGCGTCGGGGGTGGCGGCGAAGAAGTCGGCGTAGGTGCGCAGGTATTCTTTGTTGACTGTGGCATCGTCGTCGACGTATGCCAGCAGGTGGCCGTGCGACTCGAGGATGCCGCGGTTGCGGGCGTAGGAGAGCCCTTGGTTGGTCTCCACGCAGTAGAGGAACTGTATGTCGGGGTAGTCGGCCTGAAAGCGTCGGCATTCGGCTTCGGTGCGGTCGGTGCTGTTGTTGTTGACCAGCACTATCTCGTATTGGTCGCGCGGGTAGTCGTTTTCGGCCACGCTACGTAGCACGTTGTAGATGTATTTGTCGCGATTGTATGTGCAGAGGATGACTGAGATCATTGGGCTAGGGGTTAGAGGTTAGGGAATTGAGGGGATTTCTATTTATCAAGAATTAGAGAATTGGAGAATTTGTAAACTGTATATTTTGAATTTGATATGAATTTGAGACTTTAATTACATGCAATTAATAGAAGTGGCCTTGAAGATGGAAGGTGAAGAACATACCCCGGCCTTACGGCAAACATCCACTGGAGGTTTGCTCCCCGTCTCAAGAGGGGACTCGCGGGGACGATTATTATGCCAAATAATTTCAATTTTCATTTTTCAATTTAATAGCGGAGGCTCTCCGTCGGTAGTAGACGAAGAGCACGCCGCCAATGATAATCAGCGTGGCGATGGAGCAGATGAGGGTAATGGTGTCTAACTTATGCATGGTGGGAGCCTCGTTGCGGAACTCGATGACGTGGTCGCCAGCGGGCACGATCATGGCACGCAGGATGTAGTTGGCACGGAGGTATTCGGCGGGCTCGCCGTCGATGTAGGCCTTCCAGTCGGGGGCATAGTATATTTCGGAGAATACTGCCAGCATGGGTGAGTTGCTGTGGCTGCGGTAGGTGAGGGTGTTGAGGTCGGCCGGACGCTTGTGCTCCATCTCGATGGAGGCGGCGGTGTCTTTGAGTTGAGAATTGAGAATTGAGAATTGGAAATTATCAAATTCCAATTTGTTTACTATGGCGGTGGTGGCTGGGTTGAAGTCGTCCTTGTTCAACGAAGTTATCTCGTCGTTGGCGTTTTCCACCCATTTGATGTCGCTGACAAACCAGCAGTTGCCCAATGCGTCGTGGTTGCGCTGCACCTGGCCGTCGCGCATGACGATGTAGCGGGTGTTGAGCATGTTGAGCACATTGGAGTTGATGCGGTAGCTGATGTAGAAGTCGATGAGGTCCTGATAGCGGCGCAGTTTGGCCGCGCTGTAGCCGCCCACCTGGTTGTGGAATGCCGAGGGTTTGGAGTCGTTGAAGGTGTTGACCGCCAGGTTGAGCACACGGTAGTCTTGGTCGCCCACCTGTGCCGCTAGGGCGTCGATGTCCATGTCGTACTGGGCAGGCTGCATGGCCAGCTGGCGCGGGTTGCGGACGTAGTTGTCGCTGCTGAGGTAGCGGCTGTTCACGCCCTGCAGGTCGATGACGACGAGCAGTGCAAGCACTGCCGTCGGAACGAGGAGGGCATTGGGTCGCAGTTCTTTCTTTTTTTTGGCCCAACGCAGGTATGCCCAAAGTGTGGCGGCTGCCAAAATGACGAACAGGATGCTGCGCCACGAGTCGGACACAAACAGGGTCTTGCGGTCTTGGATGAAGATGTTCTGTATTGAGGGCCACTGGTTGCCGTATTGTGCCGCCATCTCGTTGTCGCCGCTGCCGCTATAAGAGAGTCCGCCGCTCATCAGCAGGCCGAGCAGTATCATGCCCACCGTTACGCCGGCCGAGATATAGAGCGAGCGCAGTGCCTTCTTCGTCTCCAACCGTCCGGAGAAGAGCTCGCGCAGTCCGAGCACTGCCATCAGCACGGCCAGCACGTTGGCCAGCACGAGGCTCATCGAGGGGGTGCGGAACTTGTTGTAGAGGGGCAGGTGGTCGAACACCCATCCGTTGAAGCCCATCAGGTTTTTGCCCCAAGAGAGGATGATGGCGAGGAGGGTGGCTGCCAGAATCCACCACCGCTCGGGACCTTTGACGGTGAGCAGCCCGAAGAGGAAGAGGAACACGATGATGGCTCCGAAATAGACTGGGCCGCTAGTGAAAGGCTGGTCGCCCCAGTAGAGCGGCATTTTTTCTTGGTGGAAGTTGTTGTACGACGCACTGCTTTTGCTCACAGGCTCGATGCTGCCGCCACCGCGTGCGCCGGGCACCAGCAGGGTGTAGGTCTCGCCGATGCCGTAGCTCCAGCTGAAGGCGTAGTTGATGTCCAACCCCCGGTCGTTAGCGTTGTTGTTGCGTGGGAAATCCTCGCCGTAGAGGTCTTGCGGCGTGACGGTGATTTCGCTGCCGCCGCGCATGGTGTACTGCATATATTCCTCGTTCACCAACAGGTGGCGTGTGTTGCACGCCAATGCCAGCACCACGCCCACCAGCAGCACGCCTACGCTGAGAATAAGCTTGCCGAAATATTTCTCCTTAAGTGAGTGGCAGAGATAGGCAATGCCCATCGCCACGCCCGCGATGGCGGTGTAGAAGGTAATCTGTATGTGGTTTAACGCTATCTGTGTGCCCAGAGCAAGGGTGAACAGTATGCCGCCCCACACTAGGTTGGCCACGCCTCGTTGCTTTTCTTCCTTTAGTCTCCCTGCTCCTTTTAGGCACAGCAGCATGCCTGCCAGCACGGGAGCCATCATCGCCATTGCCCATGCCTTGGTGATATGGCCCGCCTCGATGATGATGATGTTGTAGCTTCCCAGTCCGAATGCCAGTCCGCCCAACAGTGCCAGCCATGGGCCCACCCCTAGTGCCACCAGGGCAATGTAGAAGCCCAGCAGGTAGAGGAACATCACGCCCATGTCGTTCTGTCGGCCGAATATCTGCAGTGTCAGCACGTTCTTGACGGGGGTGTACATCGAATGCTGGGGGCTGTTGGTGATTTGGTAGCCGGGCATTCCGCTGAACATGCTGGGACACCATGTGGAGTATTCTCCGGTGGCTGCGTGATAGTCTTTCTGTGCCTTAGCCATGCCTTCGTACTTCTGCAGGTCGCCTTGCGGCAGGGCTTTGCCTTGTAGGATGGGCATAAAATAGATGGCCGAGATGGCTAGCAGCACCAATATGATGCCGACGTGGGTGAGGATGTTTTTCTTCATATTGTTATTTCTTATTTTTTATTTCGTAGGATATTCTCGAGTGGTGGATGCTTGTCATTTTTTCTTTGAGGATGTTGCGTATCTTGGTCACTTCGCCGAAGGTGAGGTCGCAGTTCTGCAGCTGGTTTTGGCGTATCTTGTCGTCGATGATGTTGTCGACCAGATGGTCGATGGCGGCTTTGTGGTGGTTTTGGAGGCTTCTGCATGCCGCCTCGACGCTGTCGACCATCATCACTACGGCGGTTTCGCGCGAGAAGGGGGTGGGGCCGTTGTAGCGGAAGTCGGCTATGGATGCGGGCTGGTCGGGATGCTGGGCGCACTCTTTGGCGTAGAAGTAGCCGGTGACGGTGGTGCCGTGGTGGGTGCGGATGAAGTCCTGCACCACGGCGGGCAGGCGGTAGCGTTTGGCCAGGGCGATGCCGTCGGGCACATGGCTGATGATGATGGAAGCGCTCTCAAGGTTGTCGAGCTCGTCGTGGGGGTTGAACCCGCTGTTTTGGTTTTCGGTGAAATATTGCGGTGCCTGGAGTTTGCCGATGTCGTGATAGAGGGCGCCGACTTTGGCGAGCAGGGCGTTGCCGCCAATTTCGTTCATGAGGTCTTCGCAGATGTTGGCCACCTGCACGGAGTGCTGGAAGGTTCCGGGGGCGTTGCGGCTGAGCTCGCGCAGGGCGGGGGTGTTAGTGCTCGAGAGTTCCATGAGGGTGAGGTTGGTGGTGAGCCCGAAGAGCCGTTCGAAGAGGTATATCAGCGGGTAGGCCAGCAGCGAGAGCAGGGCGTTGAGGAAGAAGATGAGGTAGCGGTCGGCGGTGATGCTCTCGAGGGTGCTTTCCTGGCTCAGCACGCCGAAGGTGTATATCATGGAGTAGGAGAAGAAGATGACTCCCGCCACGAGAAAGAATTTGCTACGGTCTTCGAAATGGCGCACGGTGACGATGGTCATCATGCCCGCAATGAGCTGGTAGAAGATGAATTCGAACGGGTTAGCCACCATGTTGGCGAGGATGATGACGGTGGTGACGTGCACGTAGAGCGCCACCCGCATGTCGAAAAAGACCCTCATCGTTATCGGCACCACGCATAGCGGCACTATCAGCACCCAGTGGGCGTTGATGTGTTGCACGAGTGCCGTCATGGCCGACACGGTGATGATGAGTACCATGATAAAGGTTACCTTGCGGGTGTCGTCCAATATGGGATGGCGTGTGTTGCGCATGAAGAGGAATAGGGCTGCGAGGGCAAAGAGGCAGAGGGCGGCCTGGCCCACGTAGCGCCCCAGGGGGTGGTAGTGCTGCTGGTAGCGGCGGTCGTTGTCCTGCTCCAGCGAGCGCACCATTTGGGCTTTTTCGGGTGTCACCAGTTCGCCTTTGGCAATAATCAGTTCGCCTTGGCGCACCATGCCGTTGGTGGTGGCCAGCTGCGAGAGGCGCGAGTGGAGCTCGAGCTGTGTGCGGTTGGGGTCGTAGGCGATGCTGGGCAGCAGCACCTGCTCGCGTAGCAGGCTGTCACGCACGTCCAGCGGCGTCACGTAGTCGCCCACGCTGTGCTGCGACCCTACGTTGCCTTCCAGTATGATGATGTCGTGCCGTTTGAAGTTGGGTATTTCTTGCGGCATTTCCAATAGTCCCACGCGGTAGATGCTGTCGATGGTGCTGCGCATCCGCTGTATGCGGCTGTCGGGGAGGCTGCCGGATAGTCGGTTCAGCCGTTCTAGCGCACGGTTGTAGGCGGTGTTGTCGTAGTGGTAGTAGAGCAGCAGGTCCTCGCGTGCCTCTTCCGCCTCGCGGTCCACCTCCGCCTGCGGGCGGCTGACGGCAAAGTCGTAGGGTGCCACGAGGTCGCTGTCGCGCCAGATGCCCCCCTCGGCATAGTCGTAGTGCAGGCCCTTTCCCTCCGAGGGGAACAGCAGGGGGATGATGGCGGCGGTGGCCAGCATCAGCAGCGACCTGGTGATGAAGGGCAGGTGCTTCACAGTGTTGGAGATGATATTCTTTGTGGACATTTTCTCTCTGATTTTAAATTTGCAAATTTACACAAAATATTCCAATTGTTGCCTCCTTATATTGAAAATAATGCACACTTACTTTATTTTCAGAAAATTGTGATGTGTGAATTGTGAATTGTGAATGGACAAATGTATTGTCAATTCACCATTCACGATTCACCATTCACGACAGTGAGGTGGGCATGGAGTGCGTCGAAGGTTTGGCCGAGGAACGACTGCAGCTGCCTATGGTAGTTGGCAATGGCACGCTGCTCGGTGGCGTTGGCGACGGACGATTCGACAGGGAAGAGGGTGGGTTCGACATGGGTCAGGCGCAGGGTGCTGACGGGCTGGAGTGGATTCTTGAAATCGAACATGTCGAGTTGCTGAATGCTTTCCGACAGTTGGTTGCATATCTCCCATTGCCGGTGCGCTACCAGGTCGGTGGGGTCGGGTTCGGCGGCAGGCCCTATTGCATTGCCATAGCGTCGGTTGCGCATCTGGTCGTATAGCATTTTGGGGAAACGTCTTGAGTCGCGACCGCGGATGAGCAGCATCTTGTCGTAATCTCCGAAAGCGGGGTCGGCTATGGTTTGGAAGGGTCGTGCTATTAGGATGTAGACTAGCCAGGCGGCCTCGTCGTGGAAGAAGAAACACGGGTAGGGGGTGTCGTTGAGGTATAGGTCGTCGATGCGCGCCAGTTGCAGAAGGTAGGCTTCGTTAAGGAATATGGCCAGCTGGAAAGCATAGTCGCGGGTTCGCAGCATGACGATGGTGGTGTCGTTGAAGGTGAAGACGGGGTCGGGTAGGATTGTGGGGCGTTTCTTTTTCATGGGGATGGATTGGATTGGATAGATAGGATAGGTTGGTTAGAATGCCTGCTGGTGGGTGAAGTCGGGACGGTAGCAGGCTTGTGCGTCTAGCTCCTGCACCCAGCCGCGGTGGAGGCCGAGGTGGTCGAGGTGGTCTACCACTTGTTGGTATTCGTCGGGGGTGAGGGTGCGGCCCAGTTGGTCGGGGAGGTCGGGCAGGGGAGGGTAGTACTGCGCCATCAGCGAGATGTGGAGGTTGAGGGAGATGTCGGCGAGGGTGTCGAGGGCGCGTAGGCTGTTCTCTACCTGTCCTGGCAGCACCAGATGGCGGACTATGATGCCGCGGTAGGCAAGGCCGTCGTGGTCGGTGGGCAGGGAGGAGCCTTTCTGGCTGTACATCTCGCGCAGGGCGTCGCGGGCCACGGTGGGGTAGTCGGCGGCATGGCTGTAGCGGCGGGCGAGGTCGGGGAGGCTGTATTTGTAGTCGGGCAGGTAGATGTCGATGTAGGGGGCTAGCATCTGGAGGGTTTCGACGCTGTCGTAGCCGCCGGTGTTGTAGACGGTGGTGGGGAAGAGGCCACGAGCATGAAGCCCTTCGACGATGGCGGGCAGGCTGTCGGCATAGTGCGACGGGGTGACGAAGCCTACTATGTTCTCGGTCTGGGGGAGCAGGCGGGCTATCTCGTCGACGATGGCATCTACGCCGATGAAGCGGGGGTGGGGAGCGGTCGGAGAGGTCGGGGTGGTCAGACTGTTCCGATAATGCGAAATTTGGTGGTTTTGGCAGTAGACGCACTGGAGGTTGCAGTGGGAGAAAAAGACGTTGCAGATGCCCTTGGTGCCGCAGAGGGGAGGCTCTTCGCCACGGTGGATGCAAATGGTGGCGGCTTCGGGCTCGCGGTGGGCATGGCAAAAGCCAAGTGTTTCAACACGGTCGGCGGTGCATTGGTGTGGACAGAGGGTGCATTTCATGTTGCAAAGATACGACTTTTTTGTGAAAGACATCTGTGATTGTGAAAAAAAGTGTATCTTTGCAAAGTCAACTATCCGAAACCTCAAAGGGTAAGATGGTAAGTGACAGGATAAAACTAAAAATATCAAACAAATGAGCATAGAATCAGTAATAGGCATTGCCAGCGGTTTGATTACTATTGGAACAACATTGGGGATATGGTACGACCGAAAAAAGAAACAGCCACTAACAAATTTGATGAATCAACTTGTGGACAAGAAACTATCAACCGAACAGCACAGGAAGATTCTACAAAAAATGAACAGACAATTGGGCGGAAAGATAAAGCCTGATTATATACATGGATTCGTATTGAATGACAGAGGCAAAGAGGCTGTGTTCATGGATATTTGCAAAAGCAATAACATAGAGCCGACGGAAGATATATGCAAGAAGTTTCTGAATGCCGACATGAAAAAATTTAGAGCAACATATAACAGCAAAAGAGTTAGTACTATTTCTTCTGAAAAGAATGAAATTCCATCGGAAGACTTGCATTCTTTACCTTCTTCTTTAGATAACCCAGGACAAACCGTTTATATGTCAGAATTGTTGATGGGCAATTATCCAGATACCTGCAAGAACTTAATCGGGATTCTTGAAAAGCATAAGGTCAATTACTCGTTCATTAAAGGCACGAAAGACATTTGGTGCCGTGATTATATGCCAGTTCAAACAGAATCGGGCAAGTTGATTCAATTCAAATATGACCCCAGCTATTTGAAAGGAAAGAAAGAATGGGAAGAGTCCCGTTCCGATGTGAAAGAAATATGTCGTTTGAATAATATCGATGCCAAATTCTCAGATATAAATCTTGACGGTGGGAATGTGCTTATTTGTGATGGTAGGGCTATAATTTCGGATAGGATTTTCTCTGAAAATTCAAATAAAGAGAGAGTCTTTCTAATAAATAAATTGTCGACGTTGTTAGAATGTGAGATTATTATTATTCCTTCATTAAATGATGATTATACTGGCCATGCAGACGGTATGGTTAGGTTCGTGAATAGAAATACTATTATTGGTAATAGACTTGCGGATGAATACAAATACTGGCAAAAAGGAATGCAAGAGGTTTTGGATAAATATAATCTCAATTATATTGATTTGCCTTTTTTGACCGGCATGAAAGGTGCGATGGGGATTTATGTGAACTATTTAGAGGTTAATGATTTGATTGTTGCACCAATATTCGATAGGGAAGAAGATGCGCAGGCAGTAAGAATAATAAAGAATGCATTTCCCAACAAACAAATAGAGACAATCAATTATAACGATGTGGCAAAAGAGGGTGGATTGTTGAACTGCACAACGTGGGTTGTAAAATAACCATCATTCCGAGATAGTAGATACTAAGATGATGTCAGAAATGGCATCCTCTTTTTATTGTTCTGTGCAGTAATGTATATGTAAATGCTGAGGATTTATTTCTACGTTATCACAATAAAACTAAAGAAGTTTCGTTTAATAAAAAAACAAACTATATGCCTGAGATATTTAGAATATTTGGAATGAGGTTCTTTTTCTATTCACGAGAACATGGACCAATGCATGTGCATGTGAAAAATGCCGATGGGTTTGCAAAGTTTCACATTCTTGAGGATGGGATTGTGCTAATAAAGAATGATGGGATGAAGATAAAGGATATCAGGGCTGCAGAGATGGTGTTGGAAGAGAATCGTGAGTTGGCTATTGAGAAATGGAATGAGTATTTTGGCAAAAGTGTAAGCGATGAGAATAGCTAAGATTTGGTTTGAGAACGACAGAATATACATTCTGACTGATGATGGACGCACGTTGTGGCAGTCGTTGTTGTACTACCGTCGGTTGCGTGAAGCGACAGATGCACAACGAGCCGCCTATGAGATTGACGGGGAGGGAATCCATTGGGAATCATTGGACGAGGATGTATCGTTCGAGAGTTTTGAATATGACAATCCCGAACCCCAAGGAATTTCTAAATTGTTTCTGTCCCACCCAGAACTAAACGATGAGGCATTGGCAAAACGGCTGGGCATCGACAAGGGCGTAATGCGTCAATATGTGATGGGGATACGCAAGCCAACGCCCGACATAGAGCAACTGATATTCAACGAAGTTCGCAAGGTGGCTTCCGAACTTGTAGAGTTATAGTTATTTTTCAAAAGGAATGTTGATGTGGTTTTAACGAGAAAAAGTGTAAGGATTTTATAGTATAATCAAAAATTCTTATAAGTTTTTTTTATTATACTCGAAAAATCTTACTATCCTTCTTCTGGAAAAACACGAATTACCATGCAGGGCAAACGCATCAAATTTCCAGTAAAGAGAAGAGGTAATCGATACTCCAGCCAGCCTTCAGCCGCTTGGTTACGAGACTACCCTTGCCCTTGTCGCGCTTAAGGATGTTGAGTGAGAATTTTCGTACAAGGGCGAAG
>JAEEGL013939972.1_pt1 | contig 11382 bp, 10 predicted proteins | sample 9134231 | NCBI WGS metagenome assembly JAEEGL01 (sample SAMN16246548, study PRJNA631951) | gut metagenome | biome: gut microbiome; feature: rumen; material: fiber-attached | host: Bos | place: Iran: Karaj | collected 2018-10
GTAGTCTTTCATCACATATGTGATCAGTTCATCGATCTGATCGAGATCGCCCTGATCGAAATGATACGCCGTGATCCGGGTGTCTCCCAGTTGCTTCAGCAGATCATCGGGCAGCGTATGATTGAACGTGAAAGCGACATCCGCGCCGGTCTTCGCGAATTCTTTTACGATGGACATTCCTGCGCCGGAAGCGCCTCCGGTGATCAGGACTGTCTTTCCTGAAAAGTCGATGTTCATAAAGCCTCCTTAGATGAATGGATAGATCAGCAGTCCCAGCAGTCCGCATCCCAGCATTAGCAGGATGGGATTGACATGGAACTTGCGTAAAACGAATATGGCAAGCAGAAACAGGGCAACGGCGATCGGATCGGTATGTCCGCCTGCGTAAAGCGTGTTAAGCAGGATGCCAAGCGTCGTGGAAGCGATCAGCGCGACCACCATGCTTCGCAAACCGGAAACGGCGCCATTGACCGCCGTCAGGTCGCGGTATTTCTTGTAGAGATACGCCAGAAGCAGGGTAATCAGGCAGGAAGGAAGAACGGTGCCTATGGTGGCGGCAACGGCTCCCGGGACACCCGCCATTCTCGTGCCTACGAAGGTCGCGGCATTGATCGCCACCGGACCCGGAGTCAGCTCGTCGATGGTCACGATATCCGCAAACTCGCTGTAGGTCATCCAGTGCTTGATGGCGACGACCTGTTTCTCGACCAGCGAGACCGAGGCATAGCCTCCGCCGAAGCTCAGTATCCCGATCTGCATGAAGGTCCAGACGATATCCAGAAGCAGTTTCATCGTTCACCTGCTTTCTTCAGGGAGAATACCTTGAGGATGCCGGCAGCGGCGCAGAACAGCGCCAGATAAAGGATACTGATATTGGTATAACGGACGACGACAAACGACAGGATCAGCAGGAGGTAAGACAGAACGCTTTTCTGTTTCGTAAGATTCACAAACAGATCCAGCGTGACATTCACCAGCAAGGCGCAGACGCCGGCCTGCATGCCTTTCATGATGTAGCGGATGATCCTGTTGTCGGCAAAGAAAGCGTAGCAGGTCGCCACGACCGACATGATCAGCAAAGGCGGCAGTACCGTTCCCAGCATGGTCAGAAGACCTCCGGCGATGCCTGCCATATGATAGCCGACCAGCACGGACGTGTTGATCGCGATTGCGCCTGGTGTTGCCTGGGCGATTGCCAGCAGATCGAGCATCTCTTCTTCCTTCAGCCACTTATGGCGGTTGACGACGATATCTTTCATGACGGAAACGATCGTATAGCCTCCCGAGGTGGAAGCGGAGATCAGAAAACTCATCTTGAAGAGCTGCCAAAGCATATGGGATCTGCCGGATTCGTTCATAGGTATATTATAAATGAAAAAAGCGGACCTTGGTCCGCTTGCGTTTCTTATTTCTTCTTGTTGAGTTTCTTCAGCTCGGCAGCGATCTCGCCCAGAAGCTTGACTTCCTCGCTTGGCTCTGGTTCCGCTTCCGGTTCTTCCTCTTTCGGTTTCGCCAGCTTTTCCTTTGCCGTGTTGATGGCCTTTACGACGCTGAACAGGCACAATGCCGTGATTAGGAACGAAATGACCGCGTTGATGAAGTTGCCGATCATGATCTGACCGATCTTCAGATTCGAGAAATCGGTCTGCGAACCCAGCAGCATGCCGATGATCGGCGTAAAGATATCCGCGACCAGCGAGTTGATGATGTTCGAGAACGCGCCGCCGACGATGACACCGACTGCCATATCCAGCAGATTGCCGCCTACCGCAAACTCCTTGAATTCTTCAATAAACTTTTTCATATTGATCCTCCTCTGACAAATCTATTATAGCTTAATTATCCGGATGGAACATCGGAAAATAAGGACTCGTGTTATAATCAGTGCGGATAGATCACAGACAGGAGACAGGAAGATGAAAATGCTCAGACAGATCATCATGATAGAATTAGGTACCTTCCTTTTCGCTTTGGCCATCGGCATGTTCATTCTGCCGGGGAATATCCTGTCGGGAGGAGTGGCTGGGATCACGAACCTGCTGGCGCCATACATTCCGATCGAAACGGATATCGTGACGATCGTCATCAATACGGCTTTATTCATCATCGGAAGCATTTTTCTGGGCAGAGATTTCTTTCTGAACACGCTGCTGAATTCCGTTTCCTATCCTTTCATGCTGCTGATGGTGACCAGACTGTTTCCCAGCTACGAGATCGATGCCATGCTGGCGGCCTTGTACGGGGGACTGATCGGCGGCGTTGGCATCGGCATCATGTTCCGCAACGGCGGCTCTTCGGGAGGCACGGATGCGATCGCTTTGATCCTGGAAAAGTATTTCAAGATCAAGGTCAGCAGGACCATCATGATCATGGACGGTCTCACGGTCATTGCCGGTCTGTTCATCTACGGCATGAACGCGGTCCTGATCGGGCTGATCAGCGTCTATGTGCTGACGCTGACGATGGAGCGCACCATGAACATCTACAATGGCGTTGCGGCACAGAAATTCGAGATCATTTCCGATCATTATGAAGAGATTTCCAAGGAGATCCATGAGGTCGTGGAACGCGGCACGACGATCCTGGATATCGAGGGCGGTTATACCGGAGACAAGAAAAAGATGCTGGTGGTGGTCGTATCGGATGACCAGTACGAAACGATACGGAACATCATCGACAGACACGATCCGAATGCGTTCGTCATCATTTCCGAAACCAAGGATGTCAACGGCGAAGGCTTCACGTATGAAGTGAGGATGTAACGGAATCACAGATGTAAAAAGAAAACGGTCTTGCGACCGTTTTTTCGTTCTTTTAGATGGTCGGAATATCGGGATTTGAACCCGAGACCTCTTGAACCCCATTCAAGCACGCTACCAAACTGCGCTATATTCCGTCCATCTATTATTATTTTATCACATTTACTATCTGCTACAAACGAGAAAAACAGCTTTCGCTGTTTTCTACATCCTTTCAACGATCGTCTTGATCAGTTCCTTGAACTGGCCTTTGACTCTGTCTGCCGTTTCCTGAACCTCTTCATGGGTCAGCACTTCGCCGGTGATGCCTGCGCCCATATTGGTGATGCAGGATATGCCGATGACTCTCAGACCGCAGTGACGGGCTGCCAGGATCTCAGGTACGGTCGACATGCCTACGGCATCCGCGCCGATCTTTTCCGCAAAGCGTATCTCGGCAGGTGTCTCGAAATTCGGACCGCGGAAGGACATGTAGACGCCTTCCCTGATATCGATGCCAAGATCCTTGCCTGTCCGGACGGCCATGGCGGTATATTCCGGATCCAGAGCCTTGGTCATATCCGGGAATCTCGGCCCCAGTTCATCGACATTCGGTCCGTAGAGCGGATTGTCTCCCATATAGTTGATGAAATCGTTGATGACCATCAGGGTACCCGGCTTGAACGAACGGTTCACGCCACCGGCCGCATTGGTCAAGATCAGTGCTTTGACTCCCAGCAGTTTCATGACCCTGGTAGGCATCGCCACCGTCTTCATGTCATGGCCTTCGTAGAAATGGAAACGCCCCTTCATGCACAGGACTTTGACCCCGTTGAGATAGCCGAAGATCAGCTGTCCCGCATGACCGGGAACCGTGGTCTTGGGATAGTTGGGGATATCCGCATAGTCGACGATCTGCGCATCCGTGATCTCATCCGCCAGATCGCCCAGACCGGAGCCCAGGACGATGCCGATCGCATCGGTCGCATCGAATTTCGTGCGGATGAATTCTGCCGCTTCCATACATTTATGATAGATTTCGTTCATAGTTCATCTCCTTATCTTTACTTTATCACAAATGAAAGAATTATTACTTGAAAATAATTCAAACTTGCCATAAAATAGCATTGTATGGATAAGATTTATGTCGCCATCGATCTGAAATCCTTCTATGCCTCCGTGGAATGCGTCGAACGGGGGCTGGATCCTTTGAACACCAACCTGGTGGTCGCGGATCTTTCACGAACGAACAAGACGATCTGTCTGGCCGTATCGCCTTCTTTGAAGTCCTACGGATTGTCCGGACGTCCGCGTCTTTATGAAGTGGAACAGCTGGTCGACAAGATAAACAGAACGAAGGACAGACGGTGCAAATCCCATGTCTACAGCGAGCTGCAGCAGGATCCGTCCCTGGCAATCGACTACATCGTGGCGACGCCGCAGATGCGCAAGTATCTCGACTACAGCCGGAGGATCTATGAGATCTATCTGGACTATGTATCCCAGGAGGATATCCACGTCTATTCGATCGACGAGGTCTTCATCGATGTGACCGCCTATCTGCATACCTACAAGATGACCGCCCATGAGCTGGTGCTGAAGATGATCCGGGACGTTCTGAGCCAGACCGGTGTCACGGCGACCTGCGGGATCGGTACGAATCTGTATCTGGCAAAGGTGGCCATGGATATCGAAGCCAAGCATATGCAGGCGGACAAAGACGGGGTCAGGATCGCGGAACTGGATGAGATGAGCTACCGCCATCATCTATGGGACCACGAACCGCTGACGGACTTCTGGCGGGTCGGAAGGGGCTATGCCGCCAGGCTGGCCAAATACGGTCTCTATACGATGGGAGATATCGCCAGATTCTCTTTAAACAACGATGGCATCCTATACGATGAATTCGGGATCAATGCGGAACTGCTGATCGACCATGCCTGGGGATACGAACCGGTGACGATGGAAGATATCAAGAACTACCGCTCCGACAATCATTCCCTGGGATCGGGACAGGTTCTGATGAGACCCTATACGTTTGAAGAAGCCAAGATCGTCACCAAAGAGATGGTCGACAATCTGGCCCTGGATATGGTCAGCAAAGGAATCGTGACCGATCATGTGAGCCTGTATATCGGCTATGATTCCAGCAATGCCACCGAAGGCTACGTCACCAAAAACAACTGGTATGGCAAGAAGGAAATCAAGCCGGCGAAAGGATCGCTGCAGCTGAAGGATTATACTTCGTCTACCGACAAGCTGATGAAGGCCATCCTTTCCATCTACGACCAGAAGGTCGACCCAGGCTTGCTGATAAGAAGGATCAACATCTGCGCGGACCACGTGGTGCTGCGTTCCTCCCTGGAAGGAAGGATCGTCCATGAGCAGCTGGATCTGTTCACTTCCCTGGAAGAGAAAGAGATCGACGAGCAGAAGGAAAAGGAAGCCGATCTCAAGGAAAAGAAGATGCAGGAAGCGATCCTGCTGATCAAGAAGAAACACGGCAAAAACAAGATCCTGAAAGGCACCAGCTACGAGGAAGCCGCGACCGGCAGGGCAAGGAATGCCCAGATCGGAGGTCACAAGGAATGAGAAACTATGACGACATCATCGGTCTGCCGCGCTTCGTATCCAAGAACCGTCCCCACATGTCGAACAACGACCGGGCGGCCCAGTTTGCTCCGTTTGCCGGACTGGTCGGTTTCGGGGAATCCATTTCCGAAGCCAGCCGTCTGACGGAATGCTTCGTGGAACTGAGCGAGGAAGAGAAGCAGGAACTGGACCGGAAGATCCAGATCCTGGAGAGCCATCTCAAGGAACAGCCGGAAGTGAGGATCGAATACTTCGTGGAAGACGAGAAAAAAAGCGGCGGTGCCTATGTGAGCACGACCGCTGTGATACGCCGGGTCGATCTGACGGAACGGCTTCTGATCGCCGTGGACAAACGGTCGTTTCCGTTCGCTCTGATCCGCGATCTGGAGAGCCCGCTGTTCAAAGAACTGTATGAATGACTACAGTTCTTTTTCGTAATGATCTTCCTGTTTCACAAAACCCATCTTCTGCAGATATTCCTGATGCTTCTGATCCGGTCCGGCATAGATTGCCTTGCGGATGCCTTCCTTCTTCAGCTGCTCGAAGAGGTAGGCGCCGATCGAGAAATCCCGGTAGGCTTCGATGGAGTAGTCCAGCAGCAGTTCCATTTCGGAACCGTTCTGTTTCCCGATCGTCAGGCCGACGGGTCTTCCTTCGTGAGAGACCACATAGGCTTTCGCATCGTCCGGGAAAGCGAAATCCTGTTTCGGGAAGAAGCTTTCGATATCGTCGCGGTACTTGTCTAGGAAATACCGGACATAGCTTTCATTCACGTCGGCATGGATCAGCTCAAATTCCTTCTCGCTGCGCGACATCTTCCAGAGGAAGCGCAGATTGATCAGGACCAGGCAGAAATTCATGATGGCGGTCGGATAGGAACGGATGATCAGGGCATAGACCATGAAGATGAAACTGCCGATGCTGTTGACGATGCGCAGCTTGAAGACGCTGGTCATCACGAAGGATACCAGTACCAGCAAGGATCCCAGATAGCCGATCATTTCGATGATAAATTCTTTTGTCATAATTCTCCTTAAGCAGCAATTGCTGCAGATTCTCTTACATTCTCATTATAAGATATCTATAATAATAATGAGCAGAACAGCGATGAAAAAGATTGTATTACTGATGATGATCCTTCTGCTGCTGACGGGCTGCGGAGGAAATAAGCACTGGGACGCCCGCAAGTATCAGGAAGGCAAATGTGTCGTTTACTATCCGGACAACGAGAGGGTCCGCGACTATGCGATGAGCCTGTGCGAGGGAAAAGAAGAAGTCACGCACGATTTCGAAGTCAGGGAACTTGGCGATTTTTTAGGCATCGTTTATGATACCGGGAAGAGTTTCTATCTTACGGGAGACTATAAAGATCCTGAACTGACGGTCATCGACAGAGAGATCGTCTCGGATCAGCTCCGCTATGCGATGAAGGCCGACGGCCTGGATATCGCCTATACGAGCCGTTTCGTTCTGGATACGGCACCGGACAGGCTTCCCGTCGAAGACTATGCATTGAGCGTGGAAGACGGCTATCTGAATATCTATGTGCCGGAATACGACTACACGCTGCACGTGCCGCTGGCCTACGCCTCCGCCGTCACCGGAAAGGACTTCGGCATCATGACCGAGACCTACCGCAAACACCGCTACATTGATCCGGACCGGCCGATGATCGCTCTGACCTTCGACGACGGTCCTTATGCCAAAGTCGATTCGCAGATCTATGACCTGATGGAAAAATACGACGCAAGATGCACCTTCTTCTTCGTGGGCGACCGTTTCAGCGAGAAAGAGATCGAGAACACCCGACGGGGGATCGCGCTGGGACTGGAATACGGTTCCCATTCGATGTCCCATGAGCATCTCAATGACTACAGCGATGCCGAAGCGAAAAAAACCGTCACCAGGGTGGCGGATGAATTATACGCCCAGACGGGCTACCGGATGAAGACGTACCGTCCTCCTTACGGGGAGCGGAACACTTCGATGGAACAGAGCATCGATATGGTCGCGATCCTGTGGAACGTGGATTCCCGCGACTGGAGCAATCGCGATGCGGATACGACCTACCGGAATGTCATGAACGGCAGCACACCGAACGATATCGTCCTGATGCATTCGTTATATATGAGTACGGCAGAAGCCTGCGAGCGGATCGTGCCTGAACTGATGGATCAGGGGTACCAGCTGGTCACCGTATCGGAACTGATGCAGTATCTTGATGTCGAAGGAAAATCGTTCGGCGGAAGATGATCACTCCGTTCGTAACGCAACGACCGGATCCTGCCGTGCCGCTTTCTTGGAAGGTATGAAACCGGCGATGATCGTCAGGACGACCGCGATGATGATCAAAGCGATCGCGCCTCTGGCCGGCAGTACCGCATTGACATCATAGTTGTCGGTAAGATGATGGATGATCCGGTTGATGAACGGTAGCGAAGCCAGGGTCACGCCGATCCCCAGCGTACCGGATAATAGACCGATGATGAATGTTTCCGCAGAGAAGATCGAGGAAACATTTCTTTTTGAAGCACCCATGGCTCTTAAGATGCCGATCTCTTTCGTCCGTTCCATGACGGAGATCAGGGTGATGACGGCGATCATGATGGAAGAGACGACCAGCGAGATCGATACGAAGGCGATCAGCACGTAGGTCACGACATCGACGATCGTCTTGACCGAATTCATCAGGATGCCGGTGATATCGGTATAGCGGATCTGGCTGTCTTCGTCCGCTTTTTCATTATAGGAATCAAGGAAGGATAGGAACCGTTCCTTGGAATCGAAATCTTTAAAATAGAACGAGATGGAAGTCGGATCATCGAGATCCTGGTAGCCTAAGGAGATCAGGTTTCGGTTGGCCGACTTTTCTTCCGGTTTGGTCATCATCGTTTCCATCAGCCGTTGCAGTTCGTCCTGATCCATGTTGAAACGGAAGGCTTTTGCGAATTTATCGGTATCGAACTTGATCAGATCTTCCGAAAACAGATCGCCAAGCCGGGTGAAGGTATCCATCATCGGTTCCATCATCTGGACGGTCGCGGAACCGATCTGTCCGGCGATCATCATGACCGTAAAGTTGTTGATAAGGTCGGTGATGACGGCGGCGGTATTGGCCAGGGCGGTCTCGTTTTGCAGCGCCTGGCTCAGAAGCATCACACTGCTGAGATCGATCATGCCGGAGTAGGTGACCAGCCCGTTTTCATCCATTGTGTAAGTCACCTGGTCTTCGATCGCGATCTGACGGATGGAAGCGTAGTAGCCGTCGAACATCGCCCGTACGCCTTGCGCCAGGGAATCGTAGTGTCCGGCTCCGATCATTTCCAGCAGGGCGTCGATATCGGCGCCGTTGAGCTGATCGAGATACTGCTGATTGGTTTTCAGCAGGGTTCTGGCAAATGCCTTGTAGGACGTTCCATCGATCGCGGCGGAGGCTTTCTTCAGTTCGTCCGGATCCAGCCGCAGTTTCGTGATGACCGTCAGTTCTTCGCCTTCTCCCGTTTCCTCTTCGCTCAGATGTGCGGCATCGTAAAGGCTGACCTGCTGCTGCAGAAAAGAACTGTTGATCAGCGTGAAAACTCCCGTCAACATCGTTTTGTCCGGGGCGTTGACGATCATGTCGGCCGCGGTCTGCGCACTGTCCATGACGATCTTCTGCATCTGCTTCTCGTCGATATTCTCGAACTTGAAGTCGTCTTCCTCGATATTGATCTTGATCGCGTCCTTCAGCATCTTCTCGTCGATCGTGACCATGTCGTTGAAATCGAGCTTTTCTTCTTCCTTGTCGTTTTCTTCGTCGAAACGCTTGCCGGAAAAGACATCGACCTGTCTGTCGGCAAGCTGTTTGGAGACGATCGAAGTGCGGGATGCTTCCCCGATGATGTAGCGGCAGAGATCCTTGGTGTAGCAGACGCCCGGATTCAGAGCCATGGAGTTGTTTCCGTCCTTCAGGCAGACGATGCCGGTGATCTTCAGACGCAGGGAACGGTCGTAGAGCGAACGCATGTAATCGTCATCGGCGGACATGTCCTCGTAGATGCCGTACTTGACGTTGTATCGGAAGACCTCCGCGGGCTTGATCAGGCGCAGATCGATCCCCAGCAGTTCTTCATAGCTGTATTCCTTCGCAGGATTGCTGACGCCGGCCTCTTCGCCGGCCATGACGTTGTTGATGATGGTACGCAGTTCGCTGGTATCCCTTAAGCCTAACGAATAGACCAGCAGGTCGGAGATGGAATGCGGCTCGGACAGGACGATGATCATCTCATCGTAGTTTTCGGGCCATCGGCCTGCCAGGACATCGTACTGATCCTTGTAGGAATCAAGATCCTCGTTCATTTCCGAGAAGATGGAATTGCCGCCCATGGATAGTCCGGACATGAAAGAAGTCGCCTGCGACGAATACATCGACGACATCAGCGAAGAAGGATTGATCTTGCTCAGACGGTCGGACGCGTCGATGGTATAGATCACGGGAGAGACCGAATAGCTGTAGTTGATATGCGAGACATCGTCGCGGTATTCCTGAGGATGTTCATTGAGATATTTCTTGAAGGTCTTCAGATCGTTGGTTCCGATCGCTGAAAACATGGTGGTCAGATACTGGCGTTCCCGGACTCTGTCGCCTTCGACCTTGTTTTCCCGGCGGTCCGAGACCATGGTCAGGATCGCGGAAGTCGTATCGGCGGTCTCCGAGGTGATCGTCAGAGGATAGGAGGAAAGGGTATCCTCCTGGATCTTGTCGATGTAGTTCTGGAAACCGGTCGATAATGAAGCGATCAGGGCGATGCCGATGATGCCGATCGAGCCGGCAAAAGCCGTGAGGATGGTCCTTCCTTTTTTGGTGAGAAGGTTATTGAAGGAAAGCGAAAGCGCCGTGAAAAAAGACATGCGGGCTTTGCGTTTCGTGTAGTTCTTTCTGGTGACCTGTGTCGGATGGAACGGATCGCTGTCGGATGTGATCTGTCCGTCCCTGAGTTTTACGATACGGGTCGCATAGGCGGTGGCAAGCTCCGGATTGTGTGTGACCATGACGACCAGACGGTCTCTGGCGACTTCTTTGAGCAGTTCCATGACCTGCAGGGAAGTCGTACTGTCCAATGCTCCGGTGGGTTCGTCCGCCAGGACGATGTCCGGATCGTTGACCAGCGCCCGGGCGATCGCGACCCTTTGCATCTGTCCGCCCGACATCTGGTTCGGCCGTTTATGCGCCTGTTCCCTCAGTCCCACTTCCTCCAGGGCTTTCAGCGCGCGTCTGCGGCGTTCCTTGGCGGAAACTCCGGCGATCGTCAATGCCAGTTCCACATTGGAAAGGATGCTCTGGTGGGGAATGAGGTTATAGGATTGGAAGACGAAACCGACCGCATGGTTGCGATAGCTGTCCCAGTCCCGGTCTTTGTAGTCTTTGGTAGAGACGCCGTTGATCAGAAGATCGCCTTCATCGTAACGGTCCAGTCCGCCGATGATGTTGAGGAGCGTCGTCTTGCCGGAACCTGAAGGACCCAGGATGGCGACGAATTCGTTGTCGCGCAGGTTCAAAGAGACTCTGTTCAGAGCCGTCTGCACCAGTTCGCCCGTCTTGTAGGTTTTGGAGATGTTCTTCAGTACCAGCATACCTTACATTATAACAAACCCCTTCTTTCCCTTAGAAAGAAAAGCTCCGAAGAGCTTTCTTTACAGATAAGGGGGGTCATTCATGTCTCGTCATTTCTGACACCTTTATGATAGAAAACATGTGTAAGAGAATTATCACAGAATTATGGAAAATTATGTTAGAGAGAACCTCATAGGAAAGAAGAAAAAGTGATATACTTGAGCCGTGAAAGAAAAATATAGAAGCGTCGGTCTGAATTATGACCTGATCGCCGATCAGTATCCGGATCTGAATGAATATGAAGAGATCGTCAACGCCTATCTGGAGGACGAGTTTTTTCATGAGATCGAAGGGATGCTGGAAGAAGAGGATTATGCCATGGCCAAGGATGCGGTCAAGGGACTGTATATCCTGGCGGGAGAATTGCACCTGTATCCTTTGTATGAGAGCCTGCTGGAA
>JAEEGL013942952.1_pt1 | contig 11382 bp, 9 predicted proteins | sample 9134231 | NCBI WGS metagenome assembly JAEEGL01 (sample SAMN16246548, study PRJNA631951) | gut metagenome | biome: gut microbiome; feature: rumen; material: fiber-attached | host: Bos | place: Iran: Karaj | collected 2018-10
GGCGGCAGTGCCCGCGCCATCCGGCGCGGTGCGTGGCCCCTCCCTCTTCGAGCCCAATTTCCACGACCGCATCATCAAGCGGCCGGGGATGCTGGATAACATCAAGCGGTATCTGAGTGATAACCCGCTGCGCGCCCTGATGCGCCGTCAGTTGCCGAAACTGATGGAGCGCCGCCTGCATCTGCGCGTCGGCATGCACGAATATGCAGCCTTCGGTGCGCTCTTTCTGCTGAAACGTTCGGAGAAGGAACAGGTGTTCTACCATCGGCGCGACAAGAAAACCGGGCTCCCTACGGAGCAAACGGACGGCTACAAACGCAACCGAGAGCGCCAGCTGGGCGAGGCCCGTGAGGGGGTGGTGCTGGTGTCGCCAGCCATTTCGACAGGGGAACGCCTCGTGATACAAGCCGCCATTGATGAGGGGCTGCCCGTTATACAGCTGCAGAAGGAGCCCATAGGGCGCTATTGGAAGCCGGAGCGCCGCCGCTTTGAGGGCTGCGCCCGTGGGGCGCTGCTGATCATGGCGCCGTGGGGGCTGGATGAGGAGCTGACAGGGACCGCGCCGAATGGCGCGGGCACTGCTGCGGCGCCTTCGGATTACGCGCGGTTCCACCGCTTGAATGATTTGGCGGCAGAGATATGCGATACAACGGACGTGGTGCTTCTTGACCTGTCGGAAATACGGTGAAAGACGTGACGACATGCGGTGAGAAGACGTGACGACATACGGTGAGAAGACGTGACGACATACGGTGAAAGACGTGACGACATGCGGTGAAAGACGTGACGACATACGGTGAAAGACGTGACGACATGCGGTGAAAAGGGTGGGGAAAGGGCGTTTTTGGGCTGCTTCTGCTGTCAAAAGTGGTTAAATCGCTAAAAAATTTGGCTGTTTCAAGGGAAATGCGTACTTTTGCACATTATTTTAATTAGAAACGTTTCAAAATGGTGAAAATACCTGTCGTCAACCGCGGTCATCAGCAGTTGCCCGCTTATGCTACGCCACAGAGTGCAGGCATGGACCTGCGTGCTAATCTTGATGCTCCCGTGACGCTGCGCCCCTTGGAGCGCCGTCTGATTCCCACGGGACTGTATATCGCACTGCCCGAGGGCTACGAGGCCCAGGTACGGCCGCGCAGCGGTCTGGCGTTGAAGCACGGGCTGACCGTGCTGAACGCCCCCGGCACCATTGATGCCGATTACCGTGGTGAGGTGGGCGTAGTGCTCATCAACCTGTCAGACCAGGACTTCGTGGTGAACGACGGAGAGCGCATTGCCCAGCTGGTCATCGCCCGCTGCGAGCAGGGCGAACTCGTGGTCGTGGAACAGCTGGATGACACGGAGCGCGGTGCCGGCGGCTACGGTCATACGGGGGTGAAATAAGGCGCTTCGCGCCAAATGAGTAGTGAGAAATGAGTAGTGAGAAATGAGTAATGAGAAATGAGAGATGATGAGCGAGAGAATGACATATTTCAACAGTAAACGGAAATGGGGAAAACTCATTTCTCATTTTTCATTTGTATTTCTCATTTCTCATTTCTCATTTCTCATTTCAAACGTTTCGTACGCTCAGGACACTGCGAGGCGCTATGATTCTTTTTTCCTGGAGGCCGTCTGTCAACGGGAGAAAGGAAATAGTGATGCGGCTTTCGACCTGTTCAGACACTGTACGCAGATAGATTCCACGCGGTCGGAGGCCTGGTTCTACTTGGCTCCCTACTATGGTGCCCTCAGGGACCAGCAGCAGTCGCTGAGCTGTCTTCAGCGAGCCGCAGAGATAGAGCCGGACAACGAGACCTATCAGGAGACGCTGGCGAATGCCTATGTCAATATGAAGAAGTTTCCGGAGGCCATCGCCGTCATGGAACGCCTCTCCGCGAAGAACCCCAGCCGTGAGGACATCTTAGGAGCACTGGTGGCACTCTATGAACAGGAGAACGACCTTGACAATGCCATCCGCACGCTGAACCGCCTGGAGACCCTCGACGCGATGAGCGAGCGGCTGACACTCGCCAAGAGTGACATGTATTCGCGTAAAGGCGACAAGGAGGCTGCCATCCAGGAAATCAAGAAGTTGGCCGACCAGTACCCCAACGACTATAACTACCGCAGCATGTATGCCACCACGCTCTATCAGAACGGTCAGAAGAAGAAGGCGCTGGACATCTATGGCGACATCCTGAAGGAAGAGCCCGAGAACCGCAACGCCCTGATGGCTATGCTCAGCCACTATAATGCCGAGCACGACTCGCTGAAAGCCAACGAACTCCTGGAGAAGATGCTGTTTGCGAAGAACACCAGTACTGACGACCGTGTGTTGCTGTTGCGGCAGGTGATTGGCGAGAGCGAGCGCAACGGCGGTGACTCCACACGGGTGCTGAACCTGTTCCGACAGGTGTTGGATCTGCCGCAGAACGATGCCGACCTGACACTGTTTTGTGCCGCCTATATGGGACTGAAGAAGATGCCTGAGGACAGCATCGCGCCAGTGCTGGAGAAGGCCTTGCAGATAGCCCCCGACAATGCGGCGGCCCGTCTGCAGTTAGTGGGCTATGCCTGGCGTCAGGAAGACAAGGACCGCGTCATCGCCCTCTGTCAGGAGGCCCGTCAGTATAATCCCGATGAAATGGCGTTTTATTACTACCAAGGCATCGCCTACTACCAGAAGGAACAGCTGGACAATGCGCTGAACGCCTTCCAGAACGGCATCAGCGTCATCAACGACCAGAGCGACCCGATGATTGTCAGCGACTTCTATGCCGTGATGGGTGACATCCTGCACCAGAAAGGTCTGGAGAAGGAGGCCTTTGCCGCCTATGACTCCTGTCTGCAGTGGAAGGACGACAACATCGGCTGTCTGAATAACTACGCCTATTACCTGAGTGTGCTTGGTCAGCAGCTCGACAAGGCGGAGCGTATGTCGTACCGCACCATCAAGGCGGAGCCGAAGAACCCCACCTATTTAGACACCTACGCCTGGATACTCTTCCGTCAGGAACGGTATAACGAGGCGCGGATCTATATCGACCAGACGCTGCAGAACAGCACCGACACGTCGGCGGTACTCTTAGAGCATGCCGGCGACATCTACTATCATACCGGTGATGCCGACAAGGCCGTCGTTCTCTGGCAGCAGGCCCGCGAGCGTGCCTCCGGTGACTCGGAGCTGAAGGGTGAGCGCCTGAATATTCTCAACAGAAAAATCAAACACAAAAAATACTTACGAAAATGAAAGCATCAAGACTATTTACCACGGTAGCAGCGGCAGTAGCCCTGACCCTCGTCCTGTCGTGCAAATCGCATCGCACACTGACTACGGAGCCCACCAACGATCAGGCATCGAACCTGGTCGGAGAGCTGACGGAGCAGCAAATCCTGGAGAAAATGACGGAGAACGCCCAGAGCGTACGCTTTATCACGTCGAAGGTGAAGTTCTCGCTGGAAGTGGGCAGTCACCAGATGTCGCTGACGGGCAACCTGAAGATGAAGCGTGACGACGTCATCCGCCTGCAGCTGATGGCCTTCGGTTTCGTGGAGGCCGGCCGGCTGGAGTTCACCAAGGACTATGTGCTCATCATGGACCGCATCAACAAGCAGTACCTGAAGGTGCCGTATGCCCACCTGGACTTCCTGCGCAACAACGGCATAGACTTCTATGTGCTGCAGGCTATGTTCTGGAACGAGGTCTATACCCCTGACAAGAAGAACCCGCTGCACAAGAACAAGGCGCTGAAGACCTCTTTGGAGGACGAGAACATGGTGATATCCATCGAGAACGAGAAACTGTCGTACCGCTGGCTGGCCGACAAGCAGACGGCACAGGTGAAGATGTCGAACATCATGTACCGCGACCGCTATCGCGGCAACTATATCCTGAACTGGGACTACGACGACTTCAAGTACAACAACCGCAAGCTGTTCCCCATGTCGCATAAGATCATGTTCTCGACACCCGACAAGACGGTGAAGCTGGGACTGAACCTGAACTACATGGGAGCCGACGAGGACTGGGAGCCTCGCACGGAGGTTTCCGGCAAGTACCGTCAGGTGGAGGTCGATGAAATCCTGCGCCGCTTTATGTCATTGTAACCCGTGAAGCATGAAACGAATCGGTAGCATCCTCCTTTTACTCTTGGTCACGCTGGCACCGTACGCCCAGCAGCGGCGCACGACGGTGAAACCTGGCGTGAAGAAGACTGTCGTGACCCGTAAGAAGACGACCGCCAAGGGTACCGCGACAAAAAGGAAGAGTACCGCCACCAAGCAGCCGCTGTCGGTGGAGAACCTGCAAAGCCAGCGTCTGCAGATACAGAAGAACATCAAGGAACAGGAGCGTCGCCTGAAGTCCAACGAGCGCGACGTGCGCAGCCGTCTGCAGAACCTGATGATGATCAATACGGAGATAGAGGGTAAGCGGCGCGTCATCGACACCATCCGCAACGACATCTCCAACCTGGACGTGGAGATAGAACTGCTGGCCACCCAGCTGGAGCAGTTGCAGCAACAGTTGGCAGACCGTAAGCAGAACTATGTCAAGTCGATGCGCTACATGCACCGCAACCGTTCCTTGCAGAACCAGCTGATGTTTATCTTCAGCGCCGACAACCTGGCGCAGATGTTCCGCCGCATCCGTTTCACCAAGGAGTATGCCTCCTACCAGCGTGCCCAGGGCGAGGAGGTGAAGGAGAAGCAGAACGAGGTGAACGAGAAGTTCCAGGAGATGACACGCGCCCAGGAGCGTAAGCGCCAGCTGCTCTATAAGGGCGAACAGGAACGGCGCTCGTTGGAAGGCAAGCAGACCGAGCAGCAGAATGTCGTGACATCGTTGCAGAAAGAACAGAAGGCCATCCAGAACATCATTGCCCAGCAGAAGAAGAAGGATGCCGCGCTGAACGAACAGATAGACCGCTTAATCGCCGAGGAGGTGGCCCGCCAAAAGGCCCGTGCCGCTGCCGAGGCCAAGAAGCGTGCCGAGGCGGAGGCTGCCAAGAAGCGTGCCGAGGAACTGGCGCGTAAGAAGGCGGAAGCCGAGGAGGCAGCCCGCGAGAATGCCCGTCGTATCGCTGAGGCCAAGGCCCGTGAGGAGAAAGCCCGTAAGGAGGCCCTTGCCGCCAAGAACAAGAAGGCCCGTGAGGAAGCGGAGCGCAAGGCCCGTCAGGCTGAGGAGGCCCGTCAGGCTGCGGAGCGCAAGGCGGAGGCAGAGGCCCGCGAGCATGCCAAGGCTGTGGCGTCCGCCCGCAAGGAAGCCGAGGAGGTGCTGACGGCACCGTCAGAGGATATGCGTATCAGCGGCAGTTTCGAGAGCAACCGCGGTCGCTTGCCCGTTCCCATCACTGGTGCCTACCGCATCGTCAGCCATTTCGGACAGTATAATGTGGAGGGTCTGCACAATGTGACGCTCGACAACAAGGGTATCAACATCCGCGGCGAACAGGGCTGTCAGGCCCGCAGCATCTTCGACGGTGAGGTAAGCCGCGTGTTCAGCTTCGGTGGCACCATGGTCGTCATGGTACGCCACGGCAGCTACATCAGCGTCTATTGCAACCTCGCCAGCGTCAGCGTCCGCCAGGGCCAGAAGGTCACCGCCCGTCAGGCACTGGGCCGCGTCGGTCAGGACAACATCCTCCAGTTCCAGCTGCGCAAGGAGATTCAGAAGCTGAATCCCGAGAGCTGGATAGGAAGATAAGGCGCTTTGCGCCAAATGGGAAATTTCTCATTTCTCATTTGAAAATTACGCAGTAATTTTCCACCGCTTTCTCAATCTCCGAAAGACAGATGAACTCGTCGGCACTGTGGCTGCGGGACGACTCGCCGGGTCCTAACTTGAACGAGGGGAACGGCATGAGGGCCTGGTCACTCAGCGTGGGGGAACCGAAGGGTGTCATGCCCAGCTCGACACACCGGCGGATGAGCGGGTGGTCGGCAGGGATGTGTGACGAGCTGAGACGGAAGGAGCGGGCGGTCAGCTGACATTTCTTCATGTGCTTCTGCAGGAAGGCCAGCACATACTCGTTCTGGTAGTATTCGTTGGTGCGTATGTCGATGACGAAGCGGCACTCGTCGGGAATGACGTTGTGCTGCGTACCGCTGTTGATGACGGTGACCGTCATCTTTGTGGAACCTAACAGCTCGCTCTCTTTCTTAAAGCGGTAGTCGCGCAGCCAGACGAGGTCGTCAAGGGCCTCATAGATGGCGTTGACACCCTCATTGCGGGCTGCATGACCGCTCTTGCCACGGGCAATACCGTCAACGACCATCAGTCCCTTCTCGGCAATGGCGGGCTGCAGGCCCGTCGGCTCACCGACAATGGCCACGTCAATGTGTGGCAGGTGGGGCAGGGCCAGCGAGAAGCCGTTGGCACCGCTGACCTCTTCCTCGCAGGAGGCGAGGAATACCAGGTTGTACTGCGAGGTTCTGTCTCGCAGAATGCAGTAGGCCGCCAACAGACTGACGAGGCCGCCACCGCAGTCGTTGCTGCCCAGCCCGTAGAGGCGGTCGCCCTCGACGGTGGGTTCAAAGGGGTTGCGCGTCCAGGTGGCGACGGGTTTCACGGTGTCGATGTGTGCATTCAGCAATAGTGTGGGTTTCTGCGGGTCGAGGGTTTCCTGCACGAGGATATTGTTCCCGATGCGTTGCACGGGGAGCCCACATTTCCCGATGAAATCGGCCAAAATATCACTGGCGGCCTGTTCGTCGCGGCTGATGCTTGGTGTGCTGATGAGCCGTTTCAACAGTTCTACAGCCTCTTGTGTGAATTGTTGTTTATTCATAATTTGCTGCAAAGTTAAAAATAATTTCTCATTTCTCACGCCTCATTTCTAATTTTTTTTGTACCTTTGCAGCTAATTATAATATTATAGGGTTATGGAGACAAAATACCACATGTCGGTGCTCATCCAAGAGCAGGCGAAAAAGTATGGAGACAGGGAAATGCTGATCTATCAGGATTTCGGTGGAAAAGAATGGAAGTCGCTGACCTGGAATCAGGTGGCGCAGACCGTCACTCAGGTCAGCAACGCGCTGCTGAACTTAGGCGTAAAGCCCCATGAGAATGTCGGCGTATTCTCGCAGAACTCCGTGCAGTATATCGAGTGCGACTTCGGTGCCTGGGGCATCCGAGCCGTCACCGTCCCCCTCTATGCCACCAGTTCCGAGCAGCAGATACAGTTTGTCGTCAACGATGCGAAGATACGCTTCCTGTTTGTCGGCGAACAGGAGCAGTATGACAAGGCTCGCCGTATCTTCACGCTGTGTCCCACCCTGGAGCGCATCATCGTCTTCGACCCGCTGGTACACATCTCCACGCACGACCCTAACGCCATCTATTTCAACGACTTCCTGAAACTTGGCGAGAACCTGCCGCGCCAGACGGAGGTGGAGCGCCTGCAGCAGGATGCCTCCTTCGATGACATTGCCAACATCCTCTATACCAGTGGTACGACAGGCGACTCGAAGGGCGTCATCCTGACGCACGGACAGTTTAACGCCGCCATGGTGGCAAACGCCAAATGTGTGCCGGTGACTGACAAGGACCGTGTCATGAACTTCCTGCCCTATACCCATATCTTCGAGCGCGGCTGGGCAATTCTCTGTCTGTATGCTGGTGCTACGATGATTGTCAACACCCATCCGCAGGAGGTGCAGCAGTCTATGCGCGACACCCATCCCACCTGTATGTCGGCCGTTCCCCGCTTCTGGGAGAAGGTGTATATGGGTGTGATGGACAAGATAGAACACTCCAGCGGCATCCAGCGGAAGCTCTTCAAGCATGCGCTGGCCGTCGGCCGTCGTCATAACATCGAGTATCTGAGCCGTGGCAAGAAGCCGCCCATGCCCCTGCACTTAGAATACGAGATGCTGAACCGTACCGTCTTCTCGCTGGTACGCAAGGAGCTGGGGCTGGAAAACGCCCATTTCTTCCCCACGGCCGGTGCTGCCGTCAGTGCCCATGTGGAAGAATTTGTCCATTCCATCGGCATCAACATGATTGTCGGCTATGGTCTCACCGAGTCGTTGGCGACGGTGTCGTGCAACCACTTGGGTGACCCCTACACGGTGGGTAGCGTGGGCATCCCTATCGAGGGCATCAGCATCAAGGTCAGTGAAGACGGCGAGATCCTGCTGAAGGGTCCCACCATCACCCGTGGCTACTACAACCGTGACGACCTCACCGCCCAGTCATTCACCGAAGACGGCTACTTCAAGACCGGTGATGCCGGCTACCTGAAAGATGGCGAGCTGTTCCTGACAGAGCGCATCAAAGACCTCTTCAAGACCAGCAACGGCAAGTACATCGCCCCGCAGATGATCGAGTCCAAGCTGCTTGTTGACAAATACATCGACCAGATATGCATCATCGCCGACCAGCGCAAGTTCGTGTCGGCCCTCATCATTCCCGTCTATCCCCTCTTAGAGGAGTACGCCCGTGCCCACCACATCCCCTTCGCCAACCGCGAAGAACTCTGTCTGCATCCGCTCATCATCGAGATGATGAAGGAGCGCATCGACACCCTGCAGCAGCAGCTCGCCCACTACGAACAGGTGAAGCGCTTCACCCTGCTGCCCCACCATCTCAGCATGGAGAAAGGGGAAGTCACCAATACGCTCAAGATCCGCCGCCGCGTGCTCAACGAGCACTACAAGGAACAAATCGATGCGATGTACGAGGAGTAGCGTTTTAAATGAGGAATGAGGAATGAGAAATGAAAAATGAGCAATGAGCAATGGCAAATGAGCAATGGCAAATGAGCAATGGCAAATGAGCAATGAGCAATGACCCAATCGCGAGATAATATCCAATTCCCTGAAGCTGGCCTTCTAACCAACTCCCCCTCTAAGACTAGAGGGGGTAGGGGGGCGTTGACCACTCCGCGTGTAATGAATTGCCCCGAGTTGAAAGCTTCGCGCAGAGCATTACGAACCAACGGAACCCCTGCAGAAGGTGCTTTGTGGAATATACTGAAAGCCAAGCGTGTAGGAGGTTACCAATTCCGCCGCCAGTATAGTGTAGGTGACCATATCCTAGACTTCTATTGTCCCGTCCTTAGGTTAGCCATAGAATTAGATGGCGATTATCATTTTCATGGAAACATGCCTGAAACAGACTTTGACCGAGATAACGAATTGCAGCAGACTTATCATGTCAAGACGATGCGCTTTGAAAATAAGATTGTATTTCAACAGCCGGAAACTATTGTAAATGCTATTTTAGCGTTTGCGGCGGGTGGTCAACGCCCCCCAGCCCCCTCTAATCTTAGAGGGGGAGAATACGCGGGTAGTCAACGCCCCCTAACCCCCTCTAATCTTAGAGGGGGAGAACGCGCGGGTGGTCAACGCCCCCCAGCCCCCTCTAATCTTAGAGGGGGAGTTGGCGTGCGCGAGGATGCTAATAACGAAGAATAGAAGAACAAAATATATGATTACAACCGACCAACTAAAGGACGTACTCGACAGAGCGGATGCACTGTTTAAGTACTTGAAGATAGACGAGAAGCGGGTGGAGTACGAGGAGGAGGATCTTCGTACACAGGACCCGGACTTCTGGCTGGACCGCGAACGGGCGGAGGAGCAGATGAAGAAGGTGAAGGCCATCAAGAAATGGATTGACGGCTACCAGGAGGTGCGTACCGCTGCCGACGAGCTGCAGCTGGCCTTCGACTTCTATAAGGAGGAGATGGTCACCGAGCAGGAGGTTGACAAGGACTACCAGGTGGCGCTGGACCTGCTGGAGGCACTGGAACTGAAGAACATGCTGCGCCAGAAGGAGGACCCGATGGATGCCGTGCTGAAAATCAACAGCGGTGCCGGCGGTACCGAGGCCCAGGACTGGGCCTCGATGCTGATGCGTATGTATATGCGGTGGGCGGAGGCTCACGGCCATAAGGTGAGCATCGCCAACCTGCAGGACGGTGACGAGGCCGGCATCAAGAGTGTCACCATGCAGATAGAGGGTGGCGACTACGCCTACGGCTACCTGAAGAGCGAGAATGGTGTTCACCGTCTGGTGCGTGTGTCGCCGTTCAATGCGCAGGGCAAGCGCATGACGTCGTTCGCCAGTGTCTTCGTGAGTCCGCTCGTTGACGACACCATCGAGGTGTATGTCGATCCCGCCAAACTGTCGTGGGACACGTTCCGCAGCAGTGGTGCCGGTGGCCAGAACGTCAACAAGGTGGAGTCGGGTGTCCGTCTGCGCTACTGGTATACCGACCCTGACACTGGCGAGGAAGAGGAGATCCTCATCGAGAATACCGAGACGCGTGACCAGCCAAAGAACAAGGAGCGTGCTATGGCGCTGCTGCGCTCACAACTCTACGACCGTGCCATGCAGAAGCGCTTGGAGGCTCAAGCCAAGATAGAGGCTGGCAAGAAGAAGATTGAGTGGGGCTCACAGATTCGTTCCTATGTCTTCGACGACCGTCGTGTCAAGGACCATCGTACCAACTACCAGACCAGTGATGTTGATGGTGTGATGAATGGCAAAATCGACGATTTTATCAAGGCTTACCTCATGGAATTTGGAATGGAGAATGTGGAATGTTGAATGTTGAATGATTGCGCAAGCGCAATGTAAAAATGAAGAATGATGAGTGATTTCGGAAAGATAATGGAAGAAAAATGCATGAATTTTGCAATACGTATTGTCAATTTATGTAAATTCCTTATTGACGAAAGGCACGAATACAAAATCTCAGATCAACTATTCCGCAGTGGCACAAGTATAGGTGCCAATATGGCTGAGGCCCAATGTGCTATAACAAAAAAGGATTTTATCGCAAAAGTATACATTTCATTAAAAGAATGTAATGAGAGTCTCTTCTGGATTGATTTGTTAAAAAAAACAGGTCATCTTACACCTGAACAGTATCAATCAATTCATGATGATTGTGAAGAGTTAAAGCGTTTACTGGTTTCAATTACTAAAACATCAAGATTTAATCTGGATAAAGAGATTGTCATTGAATAATTCATAAATGAATCATCGGCAAAGCCGACCAGTCAACATTCAAAAATCAACATTCAAAATTTAGATAACTATGAACAAGAAAGTAAATGCAAAGCGCGAAGCTTACGCTAAGAAGGAAGAAGAGAAGGGTAAGAAAGTAGTAATGTGGATTATTGGTCTACTTATTGTACTTGGTGTTTTCTTTTCTATCTGGGCTAGCGGAGTAATGGCGTAATGGCGCTGGAGATTGAACGTAAGTTCCTCTTGCTTGACGACTCGTACAAGCACGAGGCTTTTTCAAAAAGCCACATCTGTCAGGGGTATATCTGTAGCGAGCGTGGTCGTACCGTGCGCATCCGCATCAGGGATGAGCAGGCCTATGTGACCATCAAGGGCCCCTCGGAAGATGGTGGTCTGGCACGGGCTGAATTCGAATA
>JAEEGL014171946.1_pt1 | contig 11382 bp, 8 predicted proteins | sample 9134231 | NCBI WGS metagenome assembly JAEEGL01 (sample SAMN16246548, study PRJNA631951) | gut metagenome | biome: gut microbiome; feature: rumen; material: fiber-attached | host: Bos | place: Iran: Karaj | collected 2018-10
ATGAATGCCGTATCCGACGATCTCGCCGCGTATCCGCGCCTTTCTTTTCAGCGCGTGTTCTTCCGATTCGACGATAAAAAAAGCGCTTCCTTCTCCGAGATTGATGCCGTCGCGCTGCTTATCGAAAGGACGGCAGGTCGTTTCGGAAAGGGCTTGCAAAGAGTGAAAGCCGAAACAGGCGAACGGAGATAACGGGTCGGCGCCGCCCGCAAGGACGATATCCGCTTTTTCTTCCCGTATCAGGTCGTACGCGATACCGAGCGCGGTCGTGCCTGCGGCGCAGGCGGCGGAATCGGTATAAGCGGGGCCGTAAAGACGGTATTTTTTCCGCAGGTAAGAAACGATATCGGGAATATGGCAAAGGACGGATCCTTCGCCGGAAGTTATATATTCGGTCAGTCCTTCCGTTTGCGCGAGAAGAGTAGCGAAGCAAAGGGCCGCGCGCGTGCCGCATTGAGAAAAGTATTCGGAAGAAAGCCCGGCGCTTTTCAGCGCTTCGTCTGCCGCTTTTTCGGCGATGGCCGTCGTTCTGTTTTTTTTCGGAAGGGTGGGATCGGGGATCTCCCCGACGTATTCGGTGCGTAAAGAGGGCGCGGAAAACAGCGAACACTTTTTCAGTCCGCTTTCTTTTCGGATACAGGAAGAAAAAATCTCTTCCGCCGAAAGACCGTTTGCGGCGATGGCGCCGATCCCCGTTACGACGACTTTCGTCAAGACTTACTCCTTTTCGTTTTCTCCGGCGTTGGCACGTACGAAATCGGCGACGCTCCGTACCGACTGTAGCGTCTTCATATCCTGTTCGGTCACTTTGACGCCGAAGTTCGCGCGCAGGCTGACGACCAGTTCCAACGCGTCGACGGAATCGAGTCCGAGTCCTTTTCCTTCTTTGTCCTGCGAGGCAAAGATAGAAACGTCGTAATCGAAATTATCTTTGTCGACGTCTTCGAGCGACAGCGCGTCGACGATCATGTCAAGGATCTTTCTTTCCAGTTCCATTTTCGGTCATCCCTCCATGAATACGTTTTTGAAAACTATTTTTCTGTTTTGTTTTTTCAATAGTCCGGTCAGGACTTTGCCTATGCCTACTTCATACACACATTCCGGAGTTTGGACAACCAAATACTTCATACAGTCAGCCCAAAGTACGGTGTGACAGGTTTGCGCGATTAAGTCTTTTCGTATTTCCTCGACGTCGGTCGCCGGACCGCCTTTACAGTTGAGCAAGACGGTTCCGGAAGGCTCTTTCAGCGTAACGGCGTTAACGCAAGAAGCGTATTCCTCTTCGATTTCTTTCATGACCGAGGTATGAAAAGCGTTGCTTACCGAAAGGATCTCCGTTTTCAACGCGCCGGCTTTTTCGGTGAGAAACGCGGCTTTACGCACGTTGTTTTCTTCGCCGCCGATCACGATCTGACCGGGGGCGTTCAGGAGAGCGATCTCGCATCCGGTCGATGCGCAGACGTCTCTTACCGTTTTTTCATCCGACCCGATCACGGCGCAAAGAAGACCTTTTTTTCGTACGCTCCCCATCAGCTCGGCGCGTTTTTTGATCAACGAAAAGCCGTCGTGAAGAGAAAGAACGCCCATTGTCATCAGTGCGGAATACTGTCCGAGGCTGTGCCCCGCCGCGATATCGGCGCGGATCCCGCGGTTAAAAAGGGCTCTTTCCAGAGCGCAATTTACGGCGGTCAGCGCGATCTGCGCGTTTTCGGTGCGAGAAAGCAATTCAGTATCTTCCGAGGCGCAGAGAGCCTTAACGTCTCTTCCCGTAGCGTCGGAAGCGATCTCGAAGATCTCTTCTACGTCCGGAGAACGATCTTCGAGCAAAGAAAGCATATTTTTTTGTTGTACGCCCTGGCCGGGAAAGAGATAAGCTATCATGTGGACAGTATATCACGCCCGGCGGTAAAAATCAAGCAGGGCCCTTGCGGAAGAGGCAGAGAATAAAAGGTCGGATCGACAAAAGGAGGACGGTAGCCGTCCGCGAAAGAAAGAGCGCATTCGGAAGAAAAATCGGTTATTACTTCCAAATAGCGAAAGCCTTTGCCAAGGCCGATCCCGAGCGCTTTCAAAGCGGCCTCTTTGGCCGCCCACAAAAAGGTAAGACGAGTCGGGTCTTCGTTTGCCGATCTTAATTCCCGTTCGGAAAAAGCCAAACGCCGCTTTTCTTCGTTCGACCAATCGACGATTGTTTGAAGGTCGGCGCCGAGATACGGTATCTCCGCCGAGCAGGCGACGACGGTCGTCCCGCCGCTGTGAGAGGCCGTCAGCGCGATCTCTTTTTTTTCGCATAATCCGTACGGTTGTCCGTTTTCTTTTCGATAAACTCCGGAGGACAGGCCGTTTTTCCGAAAAAGCTCGAAAAAAAGCTCGTCCGTAGGTTTTTTACCTTGCGAAACGAGATAAAAAAACGGAATGCGATCCGCCGGATAAATTGGACAGGAAATCATTTTTACAGAGGTATATTCCCGTGTTTGCGGGCGTGGCGAAGCCGTCCGTGATGAGCGATAACGGCGGCAAAAAGAGTCGGACGGACCTTGTCGCAGGAAAGGACGTCGTCGATATACCCTTTTTCGGAGAGCGCTTCGACGTCCGATTGTTCGGCGATAAGTTCCGCCGTTTTTCGTTGCAAAAATTCTTTTCGTTCGTCGCCAAACAAAGACGAGATCTTTTTGCGATATAAAATATTTGCTGCGCCTCCGGCGCCCATGACGGCGGCGCGACAGGAAGATAAAGCGTATACTTTATCGGCGTGTAAATGTTTAGAGCCCATTGCGATATATGCTCCGCCGTAGGCCTTCCGCAAAATAAGCGTGATCTTCGGTACGGTCGCTTCGGCATAGGCGTATAACAATTTGGCTCCGCGGCGCACCAGACCGCCGTGTTCTTGCTCCGATCCGGGTAGGAATCCGGGCGTATCGGTCAGCGTGATCACGGGAACGTCGAAACAATCGCAGAAGCGCACGAATCTGCCTCCTTTTTCGGCCGCTCGCGCGTCGAGCACGCCGCTGAGATGCTTTGGATCGTTGGCGACGACGCCTACCGTTTTGTCTCCGAGCAAAGCAAAACCGGTGATAAGGTTGGGCGCGTAAGAAGGTTGAAGTTCGAAAAAAGAACCTTCGTCGAAGAGTTCCTCCACGACCGCTCTCATATCGTAAGCCGTTTTCGGATCGGTCTTTTCCACTGCGGAAAGAAGGGGGCAAGGCCGTTTTTTCAAAAAGGGTTTTTCTTTGTTTTGCAGCAAAAACATGAGTTTTCGGATGGAAGCAAAACAAGACTTTTCGTCGTCCGTCAGAACGTGTACGAGTCCGGATTCGGTCGCGTGCATTTCGGCTCCGCCGAGAGAAAAAGGAGAGCTTTCTTCTCCCGTCGCGATCCGAACGACGTCAGGCCCGGTGACGAAAGAACAGCCGATATTTTTGACCGAAAAAACGAAGTCGGAAACGGATTGAGAATAAGAGGCCGCGCCGGCGGTGGGACCGAGAATGACGGCGATCTGCGGAATAACGCCGGAAGCGCGCACGTTTTGGTAAAGGAAATCCCCGCATCCGGCCAGGGCGTCGACGCCTTCGCTGATCCGCGCTCCGCCCGAATCGAAGATGCCGATCAAAGGCTTTTTTTCGTCGACGGCGCGCGCTATCGTCCGAGCGATGCGCTTTCCGTGCAAAAGTCCGATGCTTCCGCCTCGTTCGGTAAAATCCTGCGCGAAAACGAACACCTTTTCGCCGCCGATCGTGCCGTATCCGGTATAAACGCCGTCGCGATCCGGTTCTTCGAGAATTTCCGTAAAAGAATCTTTATCCAAAAGGAGATCCAACCTTTCGGTAACGAAAAGTTTTCCCTTATTATGTTGAAGCTCGACTTTTTCGTTTTTCATAGGATAAAAATAGCACATAACGAGGCTTTTTGCAAGGGTCAATCTCTTTTCTGAAGAGAAAATAAGGTTTTTAGTCACTCGTACGGTTGCTTTTTTCGGAAATTGTGCTATTATAGTTGAAGATAAATTATCTATTACGCAATAAGAAGGAAGAAAAAATGATTTTAAACGATTTGTTGGAAAGAAACGCCAAAGAGTACCCGAACGACGTCGCGCTTGTGGAGGTCAATCCCTTTTTGCAGGAAAAACGCCGTAATTGGAGAGAATACAATCTCGTGGAAGAAACGGTCTCCGATTGTGTCCGGAAGCAAATAACCTGGTCGGTCTTCGACGAAAAAGCCAACCGTTGCGCCAATCTATTGTTGGAACGCGGGATCAAAAAGGGCGAGAAAGTGGGTATCCTGCTTATGAACTGCCTTGAGTGGCTCCCCATCTATTTCGGCATTTTGAAGACGGGGGCGCTGGCCGTTCCGCTCAACTATCGTTATACCTCGAACGAGATCCGCTATTGCGTCGGTCTTGCCGACGTCGATATGCTCTTTTTCGGGCCGGAGTTCGTCAGCAGAGTGGAAGAGATCGTGGACGATCTTAAGCGCGTTCGAGAATTGTTTTACGTCGGCGATAACTGTCCGGAATTCGCCGCCAACTATATCCACCTCGTAAATGACAGTTCTTCCAAGAAGCCGGAAGGCATCGAACTGACCGAGGACGATTATGCCGCTATCTACTTTTCTTCCGGCACGACCGGCTTCCCCAAGGCCATCCTGCATAAACATCGCAGTCTGATCCACAGCGCGAGGGTGGAACAAAACCACCACGGACAGCAGAAAGACGACGTGTTCCTTTGCATCCCGCCTTTGTATCATACGGGCGCAAAAATGCACTGGTTCGGGAGCCTGATCTCCGGCAGCAAAGCCGTTCTTTTAAAGGGTACGAAACCTGATATCATCTTAGAAGCCGTTTCTCGCGAGGGTTGTACCATCGTATGGCTCCTCGTGCCGTGGGCGCAGGATATCCTCGACGCAATCGACAGAGGCGACGTGAAACTTTCCGATTACAAACTGGATCAATGGAGACTGATGCACATCGGTGCGCAACCGGTACCGCCCAGCCTGATCCGTCGTTGGAAAGAGGTCTTTCCCAAGCACGAATACGATACCAACTACGGGCTGAGCGAATCGATAGGACCCGGTTGCGTCCATTTGGGCGTCGGCAACACGCACAAAGTAGGCGCTATCGGAAAAGCGGGATACGGTTGGGAAGTCAAGATCGTAGACGAAAAGCGCAATATCGTCAAGAAGGGCGAAGTGGGCGAACTGGCCGTCAAGGGCCCGGGCGTCATGACATGCTATTATAAAGATGAAAAGGCCACTGCCGAAGTCCTCGACGCCGAAGGCTGGCTCTATACCGGCGACATGGCGCAGGAAGACGAAGACGGGTTTATCTATCTCGTCGACAGAAAGAAAGACGTAATCATCACCGGCGGAGAAAACATCTACCCGGTACAGATAGAAGACTTTTTGCGTTCTCACCCGCAGATCAAGGACGTCGCCGTCATCGGCTTGCCCGATAAGCGTCTCGGAGAAGTCGTCGCGGCTATCATAGAACTCAAAGACGGCGAAAGTTGCACCGAAGAAGATATCAATCAGTTCTGCAAAGCGTTGCCGCGTTATAAGCGTCCGGCCAAGATCATTTTCGCCAAGGTGCCCCGTAATCCCACCGGGAAGATCGAAAAACCGCTCTTACGTAAAATTTATTGCGGCGAAAGCCTCGTCAAGATGCAGAACGAACTGTAAAAATGGAAGGTCTGAAAGAAAGGAAAAGGGTTTACGCTTTTATTTGCCTTTTTATGTTCACCTACATGGTGAGCTATATCACCCGCATCAACTACGGCGCGGTGATCCTGGAGATGGTCTATGCGACCGGATACGGGAAAGCCGCTCTTTCTATGGCTCTCACGGGCAGTTTCATCACTTACGGCGCGGGACAGATCGTCAGCGGCGTGCTCGGAGATAAATTCAGACCGAAAATTCTTGTTTTTTGCGGACTTATTTTGTCCGTTTGTATGAACGTGATCATTCCGTTCTGTCCGACTCCCGTCTACATGCTGGTTGTTTGGTGCGTCAACGGTTTTGCGCAGGCCTTTATGTGGCCGCCCATCGTTCGCTTGATGACCGTTCTTTTCGAGGAGGACGATTTCCGCAAGGCTTCCGTATACGTCTCTTGGGGCAGTAGTTTCGGCACCATCGTCGTCTATCTTGTCGCTCCGCTCGTCATCACCTTTTTGTCGTGGAAGGCCGTATTCTGGTTTTCGGCCGCGTGCGGCGCGGTCATGGCTGCGCTGTGGATGATCTTTTGCAAGGACGTTTTGCCGGAACCGAAAGTCGATACCGGGGAGAAAAAAGAGGCGCAAACGGCGAAAGTTCGTCTGTTTACGCCCGTTTTTATTATCAGCATGGTCGCTATCGTGTTGCAGGGCGCTCTCCGCGACGGCGTGACGACCTGGATGCCCGCTTATATTTCGGAAACGTACGATCTCGGGAGTAATATCTCTATCCTGACCGGCGTGATCCTGCCCGTTTTCAGTATCGCCACTTTCCAGGCGGCGTCCGTACTTTATAAAAGACTGGTCAAAAATTTGATGGCTTGCGCCTGCCTCTTTTTCGGCGTGGGAGCCGTCGCCGCATTATGTCTGTTCTTTTTTACCGACGCGAGCGTGGTGGCGTCCGTCGTCCTTTCGGCTACGCTGACGGGATGTATGCACGGCGTGAACTTCCTTCTTATTTGTTTGCTGCCCGGTTTTTACAAAGGACGGAAGGTGTCCACCGTTTCGGGGATACTCAATTCCTGCACGTATATCGGCAGCGCCGTTTCGACGTACGGCATCGCCGTACTATCGGAAAGCGCCGGGTGGAAAACGACGCTTTTGGTTTGGTTTTTTATCGCTCTCGGCGGAGCGGTGCTTTGTTTGATCAACGCGTTTTCTTGGAAAAAATGATCTATGATCGAAAAAAAATTCATTGTTCCCGTTTATTATAAAAATTTTCTATGCAAAGGTAACGCTTGCCGCACTTGCTGTTGCGGCGGTTGGGCGGTGACCGTCTCGATGAAAGAGTATTTTTCTTTGCTCGGACTGGAATGCAGTCCGGAACTGCGCTATAAGATCGACGGCGCGTTGCACTTATTAAAAGGCGCGGACGAAAACAGATTCGCGCAGATATTACCTTCTTTCGACGGTACCTGCCCCATGCGCAGAAAAATCGATGGATATTGCGCTCTTCAATGCGAGTGCGGAGAAGACGCTTTGCCGGCGGTATGCCGGTATTATCCTCGTTCTCCCAGACTTTGGCCGCGTGCCGAATGCTGTATCTCCTGCAGTTGCGAAAAGGTGTTGGAAGACTTGATCTCCACGTCGGAAAAACTGACGTTCGAGGAGAAAGAGCTTGCTTTTTATTTTGACGAAGAAGATGTGCCGATCGTCGAAAAAGACGTGACGGAAGAAAGAAAAAAATGTATGGATCTGTTGCGAGACAGAACTTTTTCCGTTACGGAAAGAATGGATAATATCTTTCGGTTTTTGTTTAAAAAAGGCGGAAAATCGTTTTCATTGCGCGATTTGAACGCCGCGATGACGGATATACTTTCTTTTTATTCCGATTCTCCCAGTATCGGCTAAGAATGTAAGCGTGCGCTCTCGAACAAAACGGCTCTGGAGGAAGCGGCCGCAGTCTTGCGAAAAAAGTTTCCGCAGGCCGATCTATGGGCGGAAAAGATACTGTCGAATCACTTTTTCTTTATGAAATTTCCTTACGTCGAACGTAACGAAAACCTGTCCGACGTCGCGCTCGGTCTTGCCGGACTGTTCGCCTTATGGACCGTGCTTATCGCGGACGAAGAAGTCGAAACAACGGATGATTTTATCGACGTCACGGGAAAACTGTTCCGCGTGGCGGAACATACCCGTTTTTACAAAAACGTCGCCATTTTGATGGAAGAAGTTTTTCGGAACGGCTGATTTTCGTATCGTACCGTCGGTATTCCGGCGGTTATTTTTTTACCCTTTACTTTTCTGTATTCGCTTGTTCTCAGTTTTTCCCGTTTGACAAGAACGCCGTTTTTATAAAAATCCCGAAAAGACAAATACAGGCTTCCGTCTTGCGGTTCGGACAGGATTTTTTCTTCCGTCCCGGGAACGGATTCGTATTCTTTGCACGGAAAGGTCTTTTCTTTTTTGCTCCACAATCGTATTTCTTCGGCCGGTTTGGTCCCGTATAAAGTGAAAGTTATTTTATTCCCGTCGCATTCGGAGTCGATGAAAACAGGGTAGTCGGTATCGTTTTTCAAGACGAGGTCGTTGGTCTCGCTCACCATGGCGTCCAGTCCCATGGGCACGTAGGAAACGGGGAGAGAATGGTTTTTACCGATCGCGTTCATCCCCGCCGTCACCCATGCGTCGTACAACGTGGTCGAGACCTGACATACGCCCCCTCCGATCCCGCGCGTAAATTCGCCGTAGGCGATCACACCCGCTTCCCGAAAACCGTTTTCTTTCGTTCTTTTGCCCACCGTCTCGTTAAAAGACAGCATTCCGCGGCCCTCCACCGTCCGGTCGTCTAATCGTTCGACTGCCAAACGCACGTTGTGCTTTCGTTCGGGAGAGGAAGAAGAATAATCCGTGGAAAAAGAAACTATTTTTTCGGTTCGGGATCTCAGGTCTTCCGTCGTAAGAACGGGAGGAAGCGTTTTAAAAGAAATTTCGCCCGAAAAGGTTCCGTCGCTTGCTACGATACGCGCGGCCGTCTCTTCGGCGGAAGCGACTCTGCCCGTTTCGCCCTCGGTATAAGAAAAGCGCCCGTCGCCGAGATAAGTAAAGTCCGGTTCTTTACGCGGAACGTATGCTTTTTGGCAGAGATATTCGATGTCCGAGGCGCAGTCGGGGCTGAGTTTGCGCAAGAATTCGAGGGGGCCGAGTCCTGTTTTTCCCCGATATTCTTCGAGCGAGCCGTATCTTTTGGCGCGCATGGACTCTCCAAAGGAGAGCGCATAACTTTTTTCCGATAAAAGTTCGTTCTGCAAGGTCAATCGCACGTTTAACGCGGCGCTCGAACGACATCCCATGGTCATAAGCGCAAAGAAAAGAACGAACGAAAAAAGGACCCGCTTGATTTTCATACGCTTTTAGTTTGAGTCTGCGGCGTCGAAACTATACTTTTACAGAACGAATTAAGTACGTTATGCTAAAATTTCGTCGGAAACGACGAATTTTAGAAACTGCTATTGACTAAAAAAATATTTTATTGTATTATTTAATTAAATACAAAAACATGAGGTGAGAAAATGATTGGATTGATTATCGTGATTGCAATTGCAGCAGTACTTTTCGTCGTCGACGTCCTTTTGTTGGTCGCCATCGCAAAAGTGAAAAAACAGGGTAAAGAAACAAAATGCGCCTGCTCGTGCGAGCCGGTCGAAACGGAAGCCGAAAAAGAAATTTTAGCGGCGAACGATCGTTTTGACGACAAAGAAGAGCCGGTGATCTTCGCGTCTGCCGAAGAGAAACCGATCGAGGAAGCAAAAGAAGAACCGATCGAGGAAGCAAAAGAAGAACCGATCGAGGAAGCAAAAGAAGAACCGGTCGAGGAAGTAAAAGAAGAGCCGGTCGAGGAAGTAAAAGAAGAACCGGTCGAGGAAACAAAAGAAGAACCGGTTGAGGAAGTAAAAGAAGAACCGGTCGAGGTAGCGAAGGAAGAACCGGTCGAGGAACCCGCGCTTGTCGAAGAAGCGGTCGCCGCCGAAGAAAAACCGGCCGAAAAGACCGAAGAAAAAGCAAAGAAACCGACCAAGAAAGTCGAAAAGAAGGAAGAAAAACCCGTCGAGAAAAAAGCGGAAAAGAAGGAAGCCAAAAAGCCCGTCGAAAAGAAGGCCGAAAAGCCGGCTAAAGCAGAAGAAAAGAAGGCTCCCGTCGAGAAGAAAGAAGAACCCAAACCGGCTCCCGCGCCGGAAAAGAAGGAAACCGGCGTCAGAGGTAAGATCGAGATCTGCAACGCCGTTATCGGCGGCTTCCATTATATTCTCCGCGCCAACAACGGACAGCTTTTGTACGAAAGCAAGAACTACAAGAGCGTAGCGTCATGCCGCAGCGCGATCGACGCCTTTATCGAAGCGGTCAAGGTAGGTATGTTCACCGTCCGCGACGACAAGTTCGATCGTTATAAGTTTATTTTGAAGAGCCCCACCAGCAATAACGTCATTTACGTCGGCGAGAGCTTTGATAACGAACGTTCGTGCCTGAGTAACATCGAGAGCGTACGCCGTTTTGCCGTTGCTTCCGATATCGTGGATAGCACGGACGCCGACTTTAAAGCGCATTTTTCTCCTTACGTGATCTCCCAAGAGGTCAAAGACAAAGTCAAGAACAACAACGGCGTCGTCGGCAAATGGGCCATCGAACAGGAAGAAGGCGACAAGAAGAACGCCCCGTACGTCTTCTTGCTGTACGCCAGCAACGGTCAGCTCTTGTACGAAAGCCGCGACTACAGCAATTACAGCAGTTGCAAGAACGGTCTGATGACTTTCCGGAAGACCATTCAGGAAGGCGAGTTCATTATCGACCCGGATAAAGCCGGAAGATATAAATTTATTTTGCGCAACACCAGCAACAATTCTTTGATGGAATATATCGGACAAAACTACAGCACCGAACGCGCTTGCGCCGACGGCATCGACAGTATTTATCGCTTCGCGCTCGTTTCTCCGGTTGATAAGCTGTGATCGCGCCGAGCGGAGGAGTTTGTGAAAAGAAAGGTCATAGTTTCCGTATTGCTTGTTCTTGTCATGACGCTGGTTCTGGCGTCTTGCAACAAGATCGGAACGCAGAACGAAGACGGATCGAAAATAACTTACTATTTCGAAACCAAAGACGGTCGCCTGAATGCCGATAAATGGATCGCGTTCGTGGAAAACGAATGGAACTATTTCGACGGACAAAAAGGAACGACGGAACAAAACGGAAACGCAATCATTTTAAAGAACGAAGAAGGCGTCTGGGCTACCGGGCGCTTTTCCGATGGCAATTTTGTCCTAAGCAAGAACGGAAGGGCCATTACGTATTACGCTTTGGGTAACGAGCTGCCGGAAAAGCAGGTCTTTACCATGAAGAACGTTTACGAAAAAGCCAAAGACCTCGGTTTTGAGGGAACGCTGGACGAACTGATAGAGATGTTCCGCGGACCGAGCGCGTACGAGCTGGCCGTAAAAAGCGGATATCGCGGAACGGAAGCGCAATGGATCGCTTCTCTTGCCGGGAGCGACGGCCGGACCCCTTCGATCGGTAGCAACGGTCATTGGTACGTCGGAGAGGTAGATACCGGGGTGGCAGCCGCGGGCGCGGGGATTACGAAGATCGAAAAGACGGCGACGGAAGAAAACGTCGACACGTACACCATCTTTATATCGGACGGCAGAACGTACGATTTTGCCGTAACCAACGGTCTGGACGGCGAAGC
>JAEEGL014570995.1_pt1 | contig 11382 bp, 7 predicted proteins | sample 9134231 | NCBI WGS metagenome assembly JAEEGL01 (sample SAMN16246548, study PRJNA631951) | gut metagenome | biome: gut microbiome; feature: rumen; material: fiber-attached | host: Bos | place: Iran: Karaj | collected 2018-10
CCCGTGAAAAGGACCACCGGCAAATCGACAGTCGCCTTGAGGGCAGCCACCTGCGTGGGAAGCGTAAAGTTACCGAGGTAAGAGCCACCCACCAAAAGGAGGTCATCACCGTTCTCTGCAGCAAGGGAGCCGGCTTTAACAAAGGCGGCTTCGTCCGACGTATCCGGATCCAATAGCACGGCAAACAAGGCACCACGCTTTTCAATTTCTGCATTCAAACGGAGTTCAGTCTTACCAAGTTTCATAATAAATCCTTTTTACGCACACAAGGCGCAAGATAGAGTAAAGATACAATATTTCGCAAAAGGAGATTCCCTGTCAAGCCGGGAATGACAAAGAAAAAAAGAAGGCGGGCCGAAGCCCGTCTTCCCTTCCTCCTAACAAAAAATTCTAATCCTTGACGCAGCGGACAAACGCAGAAATCTGCGCATATTCACCCGACGAGTATCCAAAATTAAACACAGGCAGAGGCAAAGAACCTTCTATTGCAAAGAAGCCCGGACTATAACGGTCCAACCCAAAGCCAATCGGATCACCTAAAGCCGTGGTATTGAGCAGCTCATACACCCACGATCTCTTTTCGTCTTCGTCAATTTCTTTTTTAGCCGATTCCGAAATTATGGGCTTATAGAATTCCAACAGATAATCCAGCAACTTATTCAGTTCATCGAACGTCGGAATGTGCCACCCATCAGGACAGATTCCCTGATAAACGCCCTTTTCCTTCATCACCGATTCTACAACAGCCACGGACTTCAAGCTAATATAGCGATTAGAACGATCTCTGCACTCATCTTTAAAATTATCAGGAGTTGCGTCTTCCGAACACCAAGTACACTCGCTAAACTTGAGTTTCATACAGGAATCTGCAGATGGATACACCAAAGAAGAATCCACATTCAGCGCATTTTCTATAAAGTAAGAGCCACAGAGCGCCGAATCTTCTTCGCACGGAACTTGCAAACCATCCAAAGCGTAAGCCAACTGTTCAGCCAACCAAGTCTGGGTCGTACCGTTCAAATCATACGTTACGGTCTTATACGTTTTTCCATTGCGTTCATCAGTCATCGTTCCCATCGTATATTCCATTTCTTTATACGCAATCTTCCATTTTCCAGAATGGCAACTCATGACAACAGGCAGGTACGCCCTTACCGAACGCAACATTTCATAAGACTTGCCTTCGTTCTCGGCCGTACACGAACCTTCCCCGATCAACTTCGCATAGAAATCCCCCAGATAGGAACGTTCATCATCACTCGATCCTTCTACATTACTATCCCAGACAAGATCCGAGATTTCCGTCATATAGCGCTTTTTCATAGCCTCTTCATCACAAGTAAGATTGCCACACTTTTCAAACCTTGCAACAAGAGTATCTTCTGTTGAATATTCCGCAAAATTGGCAACAATCCGGATGTAGTCACTATAATCCTTGTTTTTCATACAGGTCGTTTCGTCCTTATCGCACAAAGCGCCATTGGCGCCAAATGCTTCAAGAAATTCACGGCCAGCCTGCTTTTTCGCATCGGAGAAACTCTTCCCCGACTTCATCAGATGAAGCGCACGGATACTTTCAAAATAAGTCTTCTCATTCACCGCGACAGCATCAGACTCTCGCAAGTCAACAATATTATACGGACGGCAGTCTCTCCCGTACCCGACCTTCACATAGGGGCTTTTCAAGGACAGACCTTCGACAACGTGAGCCTTGTCACCGGTTCCATCATCAAGATACCTCGAACCGTAAAACACGTCGTAAAGATTTTCCAAAGTCTCCGGATTCAATTCGGCTATGGTAATATGCTGGCCCGGATCCGTAACATAGACCTTCACTCCCGTATATACAGCATCCGAATTCCCCTCCAGGGAACTTGAACTCGAAGCGACAACATCGTCACCGCTCGAAGACAAACCTTTCTGTTCGTCCGACGGAGCATTCGGCACCATATCATCAATTTCGGAACAAGCGGCGAATGCAAGAGGCACCATAAATGCCATAAGTAATTTTTGGGTATTCATAAGACGTTCCTCCTTTATTTAATCCTTGATGCAGCGCACAGAAAACGACTTTTCGGTAAACAGTTCGGGCCTTTGCAAGGCATATCTTGCACCATTCAACCGATTCATATTCTTTTGTTTCAGACTTACATACGTCCATTCTTCATTTTCAACATAAAGAAGGATGATTGTAGAATTTATTTCATCAGTATACCCGCTAATATCTTGAACCGAGCTATCGATCTTAACGACATACAAATTCTCACCTTCTGATTCCGGTCCATCGAATCCGGCGATTGACATTACGTTCTCTCCGTTCAACGACTGGATATCTATCTTTTTTTCAACGTAGTCGCGCAACTTTTTCCATTCATTAGCATCCGGAAGGTGCCATCCATCAGGGCATACACCTTGGTATGTTTTTCCGGCAGCCTTGACAGAATCCGTCACGTTCCAAAGTCTTTCGTAATTAAAGTTCCTTCTATTTTGCTGCATATCATCACAATACGCATAAGTATCCTGTTCAATGCATTCCTCATACGTAACCAGCACAACAGATTCCGGCAAGCTCATGGCATCAGACCAATAATAACGTCCATCCGCGGCTTTGTACCTCAGGTTCTCCGCCAACCAGGTTTGCGTTTCGCCGTCAATCTCATACGTAACAGTATTATACTTCGCACCGTCACGGGAATCCGTCATCTGCCCCAAAACAGCGCCTACGCTATCAGGGACAACATAACCAATAGAAAATGACCAAGCCCCCGCCTTGCATACAAAGCTAATGTCCTTATGTTCGTCATAGGGGAGCGCCGTGCTACGGCCTTCATTTTCAGCAGAACACGGTTCCAGACCATAAAGGCTTGCCATAAAGTTATGCACAAGATTATGCAAATACTGTTTAGTGCTATCATCGACCCATTCTGAACGATTCCAGTCTTCAACATATTCAATAAGCATATTCTTTACAGAAGGCTCCCCATTCAACGAACCAATCGCGGCAAACGTTCCAATCACGCCCGTCAGAGACCTGGGATTATGCACATGTACAAGCCAGGAGTTCAGGTAATCCGCAAACATCAATTCAGCGCGATTTTCGTCATAGACGGCCTTTTCAAAACGGTAAGGAACACCGTACATACCCAAGGCATCGAGCATTTCGCGTTCAGACTGAAGCCTAGCCTCTTCGTAGCTTTTCCCATGATCCATCAGGTACATCAGGCGGCTCGTCACCATTTCGGTCACCACGTTGATACTGACTTCCTTGGACTTTCGCAAGTCGACCAGCACATGGTACACCAGGCCAACTTCCCTATTGGACAAACATTTATCAGCCCACTTTTTGCCTTCAGGATCAGAAATGGGATTAGGGTAGTCCTTAGACGAACAATCGGCAGACAGTTCCATCATGACATAAGGGCTTTTCAACGAGATGCTATCAAAACTGAAGACTCCGGAAGAATCTTCAGAACGGCTATAGAAAACCGCATCCGTCGCATCGAAATTAACGGAATCCAGCTCCGTCATCCTCAACAGGGATCCTGAAGGGACATAGCCTACCAGCTTGTTCTTTGCAGACGAATCGTTTTCGGAAACGTAAAGCCTTGCATGAGCCACGACATTGATGTTGTTGAGGTATGCAGTATCTTCCGTGTAGCCGCCATCCTGCGCAACCGGCGAATGGCCCACATCTTCGGAACACGCTGCAAACATAAAGGCGAGCAGCATCGCCGTTTTGCAGACCATCTGTCCGCTAGTTCTAGAATAATTCATGATGTCCTCCTAAACCTTTTTATCATCACTCTTGTTCGTCATCGGGAAGAACTGGACATTCAAGCGATAGACTTCGTCCATGCCGTCATCTTCCGTCGCAATCGCAATGATTCTTTTGCGGAATTCCGCGATTTCCTGAACAATTTTTTGATAGGCTCCGCTCGTGATGCCAAGCGTGAGGCCCGAGAAATGACGTTCGTTCTGAGCAACGCCTTCGATAGCGTCGAGCGCGAGTTCACCCATCTGGCGCTGCATTCCTCGGACAGCCACGGGCGTCACGTCCATCGGTCCTGTCGTCACGCCACGTTCGGTCTGCACGTAATTTCCGTCTTCGTCTTTACGGAGCAAGTCCGCCTTGACAAGGAAATTCAAGGATTCGCTTACTTCGGCTGCAGTAACCTTCGGACGGCAGGCACGGGCAAGGGCCAAAGGCTTTGCCCCGGGCATCGCAGGAGCGAGTTCGCGCAATACCGGATTTTTCCAGCTTTCAAAATAGCGGAAAGAATCACCTTCGATAATCTTTACCTTGTGGGCGTCTGCTATCGCAAGCATTCTATTGAAGACGGTTTTCTTTTCGGCATCGGTCTTTGCATTATCATACTTGACCATTTCACAGAAATAGTCCAGCTCAAAGCCGACAAGACGCATAGCCTGCGCCACGCGTTCCGAGGCGGCATCGCTCAAATTCAGGCGACCTTCGCTCACGTATTTCAGGTGGACCGGTGAAGAAAAGCCCGCCGCCCGCGTGAATTCTTGCCAGGTAAACGCGGATTTCGCCTTTTTCTCGGCGTAATAGTCCGCAATATACTGGCGATAACTAGTATATCCTAGTATATCTTTCATTATTTTCCTCCTAAACAAACGATTGCCCGATTTTGGGGCTCGGGCATCGCTTACATTTCAAATATAAATCGAAAAATTATAAAAGTCAATACTTTACCATAAATTTTTACTGTTTTTAGTAAAATTTAAGCGTTTTATATATTTCTATAAAAATTTCAAGCACTTTTCACAATACATATAAATTATTATCATTTTTTTTTTTAAAAAAAGAAGGCGGGCCGAAGCCCGCCTTCCCCTTTCCTCCTAACAAAAATGGAAAGGTCGAGAGAGATTTTTTAGTGAACTCTATCTATCCTTAATACAACGAACCCTAACTTCAGTATCCGTAAACGCGAAGCTAAGAATTCCATAAACATCCCTAGCTGAACTCGGAGGGAATCCGATAAACGGCCAGAATGCAATGGGAGCATTTTCATTAAATTCAGCAGCGCTTTCAGGAACAGAAGCAAAAGCCAGTCGTGTATACTCCCTCTCTCCGACTCTCAATAACGGTGTAGCAGAATTTTCAAAATTCACCGTCATCGCCACAAAATAACCAAAGCCGCTACCATCAGCATCTTTAAACGATGCGCCACGACTTGCGATATTTTCAAAGAGAACGTCCCAGTCACTCTTGTTGGGGATTCTCCAGCCCTCCGGGCACACGCCCTGATGAGCCACAGCCCCCGCTGACGGAAGATATTCAGCACTTACAAAGCGACATCTTTGGTAATACTTGTTCTCGCAATATTCATACACACTCGCTGCCGTATCAAGATACCTGCACGTACCCGTAGTCGTTTTTACGCTACAATATTCAACCGCTGTGTCGCGATCACCAGACATGCACATACTTTCAACCGTCACAGTATCATAGCTACTTACGTAACGTTCAGTGGCTTCGTCAAAAACTTCGTTCAGCACAACAGAAACCAAGTTTATAGACGAGGGATCTATGTTCATCGCCGATCTCCAAGTATAATAACGGCCAAACAGTTCACAAGACGGGTCACTTTCCCAACATTTTGTATTCCCGAGCAATCTCTTTTTCATCGCCGTGTCGGCACCAGAAACCGTATCCGCATAGTTCAGGTTTTCGGCCATCCAAGTCTGTTTTACGCCATTCCAATCATACGTAACCGTCTTGTAAACCTTACCGTCACGCGCATCCGTCATCGTTCCGCTCGTGTAGTCAATCCTTTTGGCTCCGGCCACCCATTTATTTGAACGACAAACAAACGTGCCTACACCCAACCCGTCAACCGAAAACGTTTCGTTTTCACGGGAAGACGTACATTGTTCGATACCCTTCTTGTGCGCAAAGTAGCCAATTTCATAGTCCAGGAACTTTACCGTATTCGAATACAATTGTTCCGCTTTTTCGCCCAACGAAGCCAACAACGTCGGCGACATGCCGTAATAGTATTCAACGTTAATCGGAAGCACTGCATCAAAAAGTATCCCCGAGCGAGTAATATGAATCATCATCTGTAAAACATAAGACAATTCGCCCTTTACATTCTCGGCATTTTCGAAATCACCTAAATCTTCATAAACGCCAAAGCTTTCAAGAATTTCTCGTTCAGCTTTCCGGCCTGCCTCTTCAAAAGACATTCCTTCGGCATAATATTTTTTCAACAACGGAATTTTTAAATAACTCAACGTATTGATATTTAACTTTGCAGCGCGCGTTCCTTGATATTTACGAACATCCACTATACCGCTTAACGGGATTGGGTATTTTGTCGAATCCAGAACGCCACAGCAATCGGGTAAAGCCGCCGCCCAAGTAGAGTCCATCGCAAGCAACTCATCATAATCACACGGGACTTCTACGGAAGAGGGATAATCATTCGACCCCCACACGCCCCATTCTTTGCAATCCGCAGCAATGCAAGAATCCTGAATTTCGATCAACGCATAAGGGCTACCCAAAGCAATATTTTCAATCGAAAAATCTCCATTGTTGTTATCGATAGTATCTACAAACGAACGGCCCGTTTTTTCAAGAGTCAGAGAATCCAGCTCCGAAACAACAACGACAGTTCCTTGATTCACATCCGAACGGCCTTCACCATTTTGCGACGACAAATCTAGCCCTTGCAAACGCATTACTTTAGGATACACATCGCCCACGCGGCCAGCCAAAGCGTAGTATCCCTGTTCTTCGGCGGCACCACCATGAGCTCCATTTACCGGAGAAACGTCTTCGGAACAGGCAGCAAATACAAAGGCAAGCAGCGCCGCCATTTTGCAGACAAACCGTCCACTTATTTTTGAATAATTCATGGTTTCCTCCTAATCCTTTTTATTTAAACTTTTGTTCGTCATCGGAAAGAACTGCACGTTCAAACGATAGACTTCGTCCGTTGCAGACTCTCGCGTTGCAATGGCAATAATATCCTTACGGAATTCAGCAATCTTCCGCACAATTTCCTGATACGCTTCACGCGTGATGCCAAGCGTAAGGCCCGAAAAATGGTGCTCATCCTGCGGCACATTTTCGATGGCGTCCAATGCAAATTCGCCCATCTGGTGATGCAAACCACGAACCGCAAGCGGAGTGACATTCATCGGTCCAGTCGTCACGACTTTATCCGTCTGTGCGTAATTGCCGTCTTTATCTTTTTTGAGCAAATCAGCCTTTACCAAGAAATTCAAAGTTTCGCTGACCTCGGCCGCAGAGATTTCCGGGCGGCAGGCGTGAGCAAGAGCCAAGGGTTTTGCGCCAGGCATAGCGGGAGCAAGTTCACGGAGCACTGGATTTTTCCAGTCTTCAAAAAAGCGGAACGATTCACCTTCCAAGATTTTCGACTTGTGGGAGTCCGCAATCGAAATCATATTGCTGAACGCAGCCCTCTTTTCGGTATCGTTTTTCGCATGGTCAAACTTGACCATCTCAACAAAGAACTTGCATTCAAAATCCGCAAGATGCATTGCTTGCGCTGTACGCAAAGCAGCGTCTTCACTCAAGTTAAAGCGCCCTTCGCTCACATATTTCAGGTAAACAGGCGACGAGAATCCCGCCGCAGTAGCGAACTCCTGCCAGGAAAACGCAGACTTCGCCTTTCGATCGGCATAGTAGTCCGCGATATACTGACGGTAGTCCGTATATTCAAGAACATCCTTCATTTTTCCTCCTAAACAACGACCTCTTTCGAGATATCCGTTTGTCGTTATTCTAAATATAACACTTCATTTTTCAAAAATCAATAGTTTTACAATATATTTTATCATTTTTCTTTAAAATTTTAAACATTTTTATAGAAGATTAAAATTTCATCTATTTTCACAATATAAACAGGAAACAAGTTCAAAATAGCACAAATACCGCATTAGCGCACTTAAAAACGACCCATCGCCCCTATTTTCAGTGTTATTTACTAGCTTTTCTACATGAATTTCTTCACAAAAATTGATATTTCTTCATCGGGAGCTCGCATCGATTATAAATCGAGGCTTGCATTTTTCGGTTCGTGCTTTGCAGACAATATATCGGCGCAATTCGTATCACGGAAATTTTGCGTTTTATCAAATCCGTTCGGGACGGTATACAATCCGCTTTCGACGGCTATGCAAATCAAGGCGATTGCAAACGGGAAGATTTTTGGGGAGAAAGATGTTTTTCTGGACATGCGAGGTCTTTGGTACAGCTGGGATGCACACGGATCCCTTTCGGGAGTAACCCGCGAAGAATGCATTGCCAAGCTGAACGCGGCAGCACACGCAACTCGTGAGTATCTACAAAACGCCAACGTCGTGTTCATCACACTCGGGACTGCATTCGTGTACTTCTTGAAAGAGAGCGGGGTTGCCGTTTCGAATTGCCATAGGCAAGACCCCAACATGTTCATTCGCAAAATGATTTCTGCGGATCATGTGGCCGAAGCATTGAAAAGTATCGTGCGAGATTTGCAAAAAATCAAACGCGACGGGATCCTACAGCTCCAGGATCCGCCAGCCGTGTTGGACGATTTGCACATTGTATTTACGGTTTCGCCGTTAAGGCATTTGAGCGACGGAGCGCACAACAACACTCTTTCGAAAGCGACGTTGCAACTCGCCGTAGAAAAACTTATAACGGGATACGATCGCCACGCCGAGGGAACTCTCGCAAATCCGGCGCCCTACATCAGTTACTTCCCGAGTTACGAAATCGTGATGGACGAACTGCGCGACTACCGCTTTTACGATAGCGATATGGTTCACTTGTCAAAAGTCGCCGAGGAATACATCTTCGAGCGTATGGCAGAAACTTATTGCAGCGAGAAAACGCTTGAAGACATCAAGCAGGTCGAAAAGTTCTTGAAAAGCGCGAACCACCGCATACAAGACGCGGACTCGCCTGCTACAGCGGCGTTTCTGCAAAAGTTGCAAGCTGAAGCAGAAAGACTCGAAAGCCAAATCGCGGGACTTAAGTTAAACGTGTAAAAAAAGAAGGCGGGCCGGAGCCCGCCTTCCTTTTCCTCCTAACAAATTATTTTAAAATTGCATATCGCTTAATTTTTGATGCAGCGGACCGCAAATTCATAGTTTGGACGAAGACGATTTTTAGTAAAGAAATCGAACGTAATCTTTCCGGACATAAAAAGATCTCCATTAGAAAAACTAGCCAAAAGTCCGTCGTCATTATCATCTGGAATCGAAGCAAACATTTCACCACCTTTCTTTACAACACTCGTCCTAGAAACATCAGAGCCATACGACTTCGTTACCTTCGGTTCCACATCTCCAAAGCCGCTTCCATAAGAATCATCGAAAGATATTCCACGGCTCTTCATATTTTCGCTCAACAACTCCCAATCCTCTTTATTGGGGATTCTCCATCCATCAGGGCAAACGCCTTGATGTGTCAAAGATTCGGACTGACGAATAACACTAGAACGGTTCAAGTAACACGTTTTGTACATATAGGAACAATAACCAAACAACGTTTCAGACGTATCCACAGACAAGCACTCATGCGAGACCGACCACAAAGAGCAATACTCGACCCCATTCACCTCACCATCCTCAACGTTTACAATCAACTTGGCTTTTCGGCACCGTTCTTCTACAACCACGGTATCGGAATAGGACGTCCTCGAATGATGTACCGCATCATACACGGTACGAGATACAACAGATTTCAATTCAACAGAAGCCTCATCAACGTTCATAGCCGCAGCCCAATCGTAATAACGACCGAACAGTTCACAAGACGGATCATATTCCCAGCACCTAGTTTTTCCTAACAAATTAGCCTTCAAGGCGCTATCAACATTCGCAGAAACCGTATCTGCAAAATTCAGGTTTTCGGCCATCCATGTTTGCGTGACATTTCCCCAATTATAGGTAACAGTCTTGTACGTTTTCCCATCGCGATTATCCACCATAGAACCTTTTACATATTCAACTTTTTTGGAATCAAGACCCCACTTTCCTGCGCGGCAAACAACAGTAGACACGGGAATATTTTCGATTTCCGGAATCGAGATCAAGACCAATTCATCTTCTCGAGTTTCAGTACATTGTCCCAAGCCAGCCTTATAAGCCAAATAGCCGAGTTCATAACCAAACAATTTTTTCGTATTCAGATAATACTGCTTTTCAGTTTCGCTCATTGCATCAAACACAGACGACGGTATGTTATACACATTTTCGTACACCCAAGCAAAGTCATCTACAAAGTATTGTAGCTTTTCTGTTTCATCAATTAAAGGCGACCAATTGTCCATTTCAGAAAGCTGCAGGTACAAAGCCCTTGCATAATTCAATTCTTCGTTTTCATTTTCCAAGTCTTCAAAGTTCCCCAGATTTTCGTAAACGCCTATATTTTCAAGGACGTCCCGTTCAGCCTTTTTGCTGGCCTCTGCAAATGACATTCCTTCGGCAAAATACGCTTGCACAAGCCGAACTTTTCTATCGGACAACATATTGACGCTTATTTTCTTATGCTTTTTCAAATCAACGATAGCATTCAAGACAACAGGATATTTCTTTGAGCTATCCACATAAGCCTCCCCATCAGCTTTAAAACGTAGCGGAACATCAGACAGATAGCTTACCGCACCACGTTCAACACAATTGCGGGTAATGCAAGAATCAAGCGTTTCTATCAACACATACGGACTATTCAAAGAAAGATTATCGAACGCAAACGTTCCCTCATCATTATCAATCGCATCCACAAACATACGACCTGTGGCCGCAAGAGATGACGAATCCAGTTCGTAAATAGTCACGACCGTTCCTTTTGCAGCATACAGGGAATTTTCGTCATTTTGGACATTTGCCGAGCCGTCAGTTACCTTCGCAAGCAACTTGGGATACACGTTGCCCACGCGGCCCGACAAGGCATAAACGCCCGTTTCTTCGACGGTTCCACCGGCAACAGGAGCATTATTTTCCGAGCACGCTGCGAACACAAAGGCGAGCAGCATCGCCATTTTGCAGACAAATTGTCCACTAAATTTTGAGTAATTCATACATTCCTCCTCATTTATTTTTTTAAATCTTGTTTCTTTGTCAGCGGGAAAAGCTGCATATTCAGACGATAGACTTCGTCTGTTGCGGCATTTTTCCGGGCAATGGCGATAACCCTTTTACGGCAATCGGCAATCTCTCGCACGATTTCATCGTAGCCGTCCTTGGTGATGCCGAACGTGACACCCGAGAAATTCCGTTTGTCCTGCGCAACACCTTCAATCGCTTCAAGCGCGAGCTCGCCCATTTGGCGGTGCATTGTGCGGACTGCGACCGGCGTCACCTCCATGGGGCCCGTCGTCAAGGATTTTTCGGTTTGTA
>JAEEGL014982117.1_pt1 | contig 11382 bp, 12 predicted proteins | sample 9134231 | NCBI WGS metagenome assembly JAEEGL01 (sample SAMN16246548, study PRJNA631951) | gut metagenome | biome: gut microbiome; feature: rumen; material: fiber-attached | host: Bos | place: Iran: Karaj | collected 2018-10
ATACACTTTCGGAACTTCTCCAGCACGCCATAGATCACATCCTGCGTGTAGGGCGCTCCGTGCTCCGACATGTGCTGCGACAGCTCCTTCGTGTCCAGCGTGCCCATCATCACCGTGCGGGCATACCACAGGTGAGTACCCTTCTCCTTGCGATTGTCTTGATAAAGTCTGTAATTTACCATAATGAAAAAAGATTTAAAGCCCCCTCCTTCAACTCCCCTCCAGTCCCCTCGTTTTCCGAGGGGCAGAAACCCCCTGGGGGGAGGAGTGATATATGGGGCGGTTGATTAATAAGTTAATTGAATAATTTGAATAGCTTTTTTTTTGTTTATTTGAATAGTTGTTAGTAATATCTCTCTCCTCCCAGGGGGAGAGATGCCCTTTGGGCAGAGAGGGGGCTTACTTCAGTAGCGCTCCTGAGTAACTTCCGTCCTGCGTCTGAGTAACTTAACCGTTAGCGAAGTAACCCGCGGGGGAGGTCGAGCTGAGTTTGTTTTCATGTTGCAAAGTTACGACATTCCTCATCGTCGGTCATGTGATGTCATGCTATGTCATGCTATGTCATGCGATTTTGTTTAATTCATAAATTCCCCGCTTCCCGCCCGAGCGAGCGGATAATTCTGCATTCTGCATTTTGCATTTTGCATTTAACCTACGGTTCCCCCAATTGTTCCACGATGGCTTTGACCTGTCGTGGTGTGAGGGTCTTGCTGTTGATGGAATAGTCCATCTGTTGCAGCTGCTGCCACAGGCTTGTGCAGCGGCGTATCCATGCCATGAGATGATTGACCGCCGTGCGTGGCGCGCTGTCAGGGAAATACATTAGCGCCAGCTCCTTCTTGGAGTATGTGCGTATTGTGAATTCGTTTGTCATGTTTATTTACAATTTACCATGTACCGCTCGGCCCTGTGGGACGCTTGCGTAGTAGAGCGGAGCAAGAATGTACAATTATTATATAGTTAATTTGTTAATTCGTTCGCTCGGCCCTATGGGACGCTTGCGTAGTAGAGCGGAGCAAGAATTTGTTAATTTGTCAATTCGTTAATTTGTTAATTTGAAAAGTTCCGCATAGTCCTTGCAGCCCACGGGCAACTGATGATGCACCAAATCGGGCAACACCTCCTTGAGCTGCAGGAAGAGGCGTTCGCCCGGGACGTCGTTGTCGGGGTACATGGCGAAACTAATTGACAATTGAGAATTGAGAATTGACAATTGTTCCCGGTCCTGACGGCTCAGGAGCGTCGCCGACGGAATGGCGATGGCCTTGTGTCCGGCAGAGAGCAAGGCCCAGCAGTCGCTGCATCCCTCTGCGATGTATAGCTCGTCACCCTCACGCAGCCTGTTGAGCACGGGGAGGTTGTAGATGCCGCACTTCGACCCTTGCGGAAATCGAAAGCGGGGTGTGGCACCCTTTTCCCCCCTCTCCTTGGGAGAGGGGCCGGGGGTGAGGTTCCTGTTCTGCACGCCTATCAGCTTGCCCTCGCGGTCATAGTAGGGTATCTGCAGCCAGGGTGTGCCGTGCCGGTCAGTCCATGACGTGAGGCGGCACCAGCGCACCACCCTTGGGTCCAGCCGCCGCTCCGTGAAGAGAAACCTGCGCGCCTCATCGTTCAGCCACGGGCGCTCAAAGAAGCGCTCATAGCGCGAGGCGTCAAAGGGCTTTTGCACCTCATCGGTCGGGGCTGGCTTCCACTCATCAAGGATGATGTTGTGCTCGTCGGCCAACCAGCGGCATGCCTCCTTAAAGTCCATGCGCAGATGTCGCATCACCAAGTCGATAGGGCCTATAGATTGCGTCATGCACACGAAACATCGACAGGTATTCTTACTCACCTTAAACGAAAGGCTTGGGTGGCTGTCCTCGTGAAACGGGCATAGACTTTTATGCCTCTCGACCCGTAATCCCAGTCGCTCTGCGACCCCCTCAATGGGCAGGTCGCGGAGCTTTTGAAGTTCTAATTTATCCATATTGGTTTTAACTACGAATTTCTCGAATTACACAAATTCTGCATACTGCATTATTAACTATAAGTTTCCCACCCTTATAACATGCTGGGCACAAGACGCTGAAAGCGTCTCCTCTCAATAACCGGGGGTGCGTAGTACCCCCGGGACGACTGCTGGAGACGTGCACTCTGAAGGAGTGCCCCATCCGCATGCTGGGCGACCCCTTCAGGGTCGATGTTATCATTTCACTCATATCCGCAGGTCGTTCCGACCTACGGTTACTGAGCGGTGACGCCTTCAGCGTCAGAGGATTACATTCTATCATAGGATGGGAAACTTTAGTTATTAATTCTGCATTCTGCATTATTAATTCTGCATTCTACTGAGGTACTCTTCAGTCTTGGTGTACAATCCCGTCTGGTTGGAGTAGGTGATGAAGCCGCGGAATTTCCATACGTTCAGAAGGTTCTTTGTGCCCTCTCTGCTTTTCCCAATACTTTCACGTAGCGCAATGAGTTGTGCTTCGTTAAAGGATTTGGGTAGGTCATTGAGTATATTCTTCGGTCCGCTCTTGGCTGCATTCGTGGTGCTTGTGTCTCCCTCCTTCAGCAGGTCGCCGGCTATACGCAGCTTGCTCCAAAGGTCATGATACACCAGCCACTCCACCAGGTCACCCATTGGCTTTGACCATGTCTGATTATTGAGCATCCACAAAGTACATCCTGCCTTCCATGCGCTGACAAGGCTTCGCTTTGATATATCCCACAATACATCATCGTCTGTCAGATCGCCCAGCGATGCCATGTCGGCTGCCAGGCTGTCGATGAGCTTGTTTAGCGGACGTATGATGAAGCGCCCCTTCGTGATGTTGAGCCTCACGAGGTATTCGTCAATTTTGCGATAGAACTCGTCGGGGAACTTTCCCACTCGTGGTATCTTATCCTCACGTTTCAGACGTGGCTTATAACTGAATACCATGCGCCCGAAGGTACCGTTGAAGAGATCACCCTTCCAGAACTTCCGTGTGGCAATGGGGGTGGATGAAACTGTTAGGCACGTGCGCAGCAGCGGGTTGCCTACCACGCCGTCAGCAGTAGCTCTCAGGGCTCCAGTCCTCTGTCGGTCGTAGATGTTGCGCAGCATCTGCGTCACCTGCTTGTGGCCGCCGCAGAGACTGTCGAGCATCTCCACCTCGGGCAGATTCAGGTACTGTGTGCGCTCGCCCAACGACTCACAACCAACGGAGTTCTGTAGGAAGGCGGCACGTGTCATATCACTTGGCGGAAACCAGAAAGCCACCTCTGGACGGACTGGTTTCTCTTTGTTCGCCCCACGTGTTTTCACTTGTTTCTGCCACTCTACGAGCCTCCGCAGTTCCTCCTCGTCATGCTGACGGAAGTCGCGACACAGAGCCTCTACCAATAGTGACAATTGACCCTTGTTACACCCACTATCGGCAACGAGATTGGCCATTTGACCACAAAGTTCTTTCCATGTGAGGTCTGGGTACTGAAATTCTGTATTGCTGACATGAGCGCCAAGTATGGGAAAAAGCATCGGAACAAGGGGCTCGTGCATATCTTTTGATACCTGTGAGAGCAGGATTTTTATACTTTCTGTCCCTCTGCCAAGGTTGGGCATCGCAGGGGCAGTCTTTTTGGAAATGTCGTATTTCATTGGTTTATAGCTTTTTAGATGAAACTTCTACGTGGCTGCAATTACAATTACAGTTATTACAGTTGTTTTTTTGAGACATACATTTGCGCGCTTCTTTATATAACTTATTTATTATTAATTAGTTATATATGTATATAGAGGAATGTAAGACATTCAATTCGCAACTGTAATAACTGTAATTGTAATTGTCAGGTTATAGCTTCACTTCTCTACAAGGCCTTCGAGTGCTGTGCACAACTCGTTATACACGCCCAGGGCATATCTCTCTATGGAGAACCCTGTGTCTGTGTCCAGGTGCTTGAAGTTAGGCCTCAAGGTGCCGTCGTCGCATTGCGTGATGGTGATGTAGCGTCCTTCGAAGACACGCGGATTGCGCTTTACGGCGTTCTGCAACGGGGTTTCGATGAAGGTGTAGTGGGGGTCGCTGCACAGGAACTCGTCCAACACCCCCTCGCGGTCGCGGCATATAACGCCACGATACCAGCGGCCTGTCTTCATGCGCTCGGCGGAGAAGAGGATGGTCTTCAGGTCCACGCCCATGTCCGTGTCACAGCTCCACGGCTTCTTGCGGGCCTTGCCGTCATGCCCCGTTGTGCCGTTGCAGGGACTGTTGCTTCCGTTGCCGTTCTGCTGACCCTTCAGCGAAGCGACGAACTGCCGATAGCCGACAGCGAGAGGTGAATCACTCTGAGAGAGGAAATCGTCAAGGATTTCTGCGAAAAGGCTTGGGTCGTTATTCTTTCTTGAGCCAGCCTTGGTGTTGCGGATTAATACCTTTTTCATAATGTTATTAGCGGTATTAAAATGCCTTCTTGCACTTACGCGATGATATAGTAAGGCATACTTCATCTCGCGCTCGGAGCCGTGCTCAGTTTTTGACTGCCCGCAAACCCTATGGAAAAAGAATGCAGCAGAAACTCCGATTAGAAATTTCTGCTGCAAAATTACAATCAAAAAACGAAAAGTACAACGATTTCTCCAATATCGGCTGAATGCGTAAACTGTTGAAACACAACAAATTGAACAACAGTTGATGATGTAGTTGAATGCCTGTCATCAAAGATTGAACGCCTGTGTTCAGAAGATTGAACGGACAGGTCAGAAAACATTCAATTTTTGTCAAAAACTGAACGATTGCAGTAGAAATTGAACAAAAAAAATGGATTTCCTTGCGAAAATCCATTCAATTTGCAATAGTTAAAAAAGGTTTATGCCACATTTGTTGCCAAGGAACTCAGCTCCTTGGCAAAAGCTTCAGCCATCTGCTCACTCGTTATACTCATACCATAATCCTTACGGGTATTTAATACCTGCGTCCATCCTATGATGTGTTTCTTGCCCTGATAGTTATCTATCAGATAACTGTAGAGCTTCCGCTCCAGCTTTTCATTTACTCCACACCACTTGATAAACTCAAGCACCAGTTTTCCATCTATGTTCTTCTTGTCATGCCCCACGATGTCATCCAGCCTTGTGATGGCATAGCGCACTTGCTTAACCTTCTCTGCGTTGTCAGCCCATAGTATAGACTCTACTTCTGTCATGCCGTGGCTGCTACCCTCTGCTATGACTTCATAGGCTACTATTGTCATAAACTCGGCCTTGTTGCGCTTGTGATAGTTGTCCTGCGCATACTCCCTGATGTTTTTTGCCTTCCTGCGACGTTCTATGTATTCTTCTTTGCTGATTTGCTGCGTACTAATGTTGAATGTCTTGGCAAACAGACGTGCACTTTCGAGCACCTCCTTTCGACACTTCTGATATATCTCCAGACAACGGCCTCCATCCTGCATTATGGCAGCCTCGTCACGTATCATGCGATGGCACAAGGCCAACGTAATCACTAAGGTTGTGAAAAAGGCTTTCAGTTCATCATACAACGACATCACCTTCTCGTCATAAGACGCAAGGCCGAAGATATCACGACTGACCACGTGAGCCGATATAACGGAGCGAGACAGCAGGGATTTGTCGGCATTAGGGTTTGTGGGATTGCTCATCATGCGCCGGCAAAACTTCCTGAATACCTTGCGTGAACCGCTTATGGTGCTCCTTATTCTGTTAAATAAATTGTAGGCCTCATGAAAACGCCTGTTATTGTCTGTAGCAAAATCATCCAGAAAATGCTCCGAAAAAGCTGCCAGGCTCAGGGATTCTTTGCGCATGCGACTATGCCACAGTTTGACATCTTCTGTCAGCGACAAGACATCATACTCACTCATTTTCTTCTGCCTTAAGGCCTCGATATAGCGGTTCTCCTCAAACCTCGCAGCAGCATCAATCAGCTGTTCGAGACCATCGGGAGATTTTTCGATATGATTAGATATTTGCATGGTATGGAGAAAGAATTGTTTATTAATTTTTGTTTCCAATTACAGATTGTTTGGATACCGGTTTGCAAAGTTACTAAAGAATTTGCAAACCCGCAAATAATTGCAGAAAAAATAACATTTGGCGGAAAAATTGTGGCCTGTGCGGTTGGAATGACGCTGGAGGGGGTGACATGGGACAGTCCCATGTCACAATTTTTTTGTGTGAGGATATTTTATCTTTTTCAAATGAAATTTGGAGACTAGCAAAATTTTGTTTAACTTTGCACGGATAAAACCTATCCGCGCATATCTGCTAAATGTTGCAGGAAATACGTATTTAGTACTGATTGTGTTAAGGGATTCTTAATCATGTTTATAGATTTAAGTTTCACAATCAAGAATATGTTGTTGGATGTAATTAATGGTTAAGGACTTAGAAAGAATATGGCAGTTTCAGACGATAGAAAATTTACAAAAGCTTTCGTCCATGCTCTTTTAGAGGGCGTGAAGGGCAAGACGTTGGGGGAAGTTGACTCGTCTCACCAGTTTGCTCGCACAGAGAAAAGTGAAAAAATTACCGGTATTGCTGGTGATGTGATAGAGTATTTTCTGCTTTTTAACATCTTAACCACTCACAGCCAGAATAGCAACTTAAAATATCCGTTTCAGAGAACCAATCATATGGCCAATCTCTTGTGTGTCCAAACATTCTCTTTTCTGTGTCATACACAAACCAATGGGTTGACCGAAGAACTTTGCCACCAAGGTTTAGAGCATATTCTTGTTCGTTGTCAGGGTCATTCTTTAATGCATGGAGCATCTGCTCCGTCGTAATCCATCCTTTCTTTTCCATAACTTTTTTCGGCAAAGGTCGGAGATCCATTTGGGATAACAAAATCATTTTGATCTATTTTGATCTTTTTTGTTAAGTTTTGATCTATTGCTTTATATCTTCTATTTTTGTGCTAATTTTGCAAAGTATAATCGAACAACTGGGTGGTACCAGCTGACTAAATCTGAAGATGAAAGCAAAACCTTTTATAAAATGGGTTGGAGGTAAAACTCAGCTCATAGAGCAGTTGGACGCACAATTGCCAACAGAATTTGAGAATTGGAAAGATGTGACATATATTGAGCCTTTCGTGGGTGGAGGAGCAATGCTCTTCTATATGCTACAGAGATATCCGAATATCCGTCATGCTGTCATTAATGATGTGAATTCTGATTTGACTACATGCTATCTTACTGTGAAAGAGAGACCAAAGGAACTGATAGTGTCATTGATGGATATACAGGATGCGTATAATGCACTCCAGACAGAGGATGGGCGTAAGGAATTTTTCCTTGCTGTTCGAGACCGATATAATGAGAAGAACCTTGGTCCTATAGAAAACACAACAATGTTTTTCTTCCTTAACCGTACTTGTTTCAATGGTCTATATCGAGTTAACAAAAAAGGATTGTTTAATGTACCATTCGGTAAATACACAAATCCACAGATTTGCGACGCAAAGACCATCATGAATGACAGCGAACTATTGCAACGCGTTGAGATTATGACGGGCGATTTCGAAGCCACTTTTGCTCATGCTCAGGGCAATACACTTTTCTATTTCGACCCTCCATATCGCCCTCTCAGCGACACATCGAGCTTCAACGACTATGCAAAAGAATCGTTTAATGATGATGCTCAGATACGACTGAAGGAATACTGCGACCGCATAGACGCAGCAGGCTATCATTTCATGCTCAGTAATTCCGACTGCAAGGGCAAGAATGAGAAGGACAATTTCTTTGATGTGCTATATGGGGCATATAACATAGAAAGAGTGTGGGCTTCACGAAGCATCAACTCAAACCCAAGCAAGCGAGGAAAGTTGACGGAGATACTCGTACACAATTACGAGTCGACAAAAGCTAATTGTGGTACTCGTTACGGAGTGCCAGAGGCAAAACCTATTCATGTTGCTGATAATGTGGGATCATATAAAGCAAGTAACTAATATATGAATGAATCAGAATCGAATATATGTGGTGGACTTTTCATCGCTCTGTATGATGAAGAATCCCTAAAGCTCTATCTTGATAAGGGGCTTTATGGTTTTTTGATGAAGCCTGTTATGACTTCCATGCCCACAGCGAAAAGCCGCTATTATGCTATCCTTGCTGACTATGCTTGTAGCCGCGAGGGTACAGATGTGTTTTTCTTCCTGAAACGCAAAATCGTATATGGTGGCAAGATATACGGCAATAAGGAGATAGGTTCCTTCTATCTGAATGGTCAGACAAGCCCTTTGGGAAGAAAAGCAGACGCAGATTTGTTTTGGGATGAATCTGCAAGAAAGAGGTATTTTGCAACAGATAAGCCAGGAGTGTTCAAGGTAGTAAAGAATGGTGGTGAGAAGTCACAACCTTTCATGTTCCAGTTCTACCAAAATGATAAAACGGGAAAGTACATCATTTCTGATGATTTGTATTTTGAATTAGGTAAATATCCTTATCCTCTTCCATCGAATAGTATGCAAGGTATGGGATTCTGTACGTTGACTCCAGGTGAAGTCACAACCCTCAATGAACTCATATCACAAAGCAAGAATAAAATTGAATTTGAAGGATTGGGGGAGATAGACAAACAAGGTAAAGAAACTATTTTTAATGAAGGATTGGTTTCTCTGGATGAAGATTTAGTTAACGAAGCCCAGCTTGAGTTTACTATATTGGCTTCTTTGGAACCATTCGCAGAATTCCTTACTGACGATTACGTATTGTGCAGACAAGTACCAATATCTCCATTTAAGCCGTCAGAAATGGACAGGGCTGACATCTGTTTGTATAGTATGAATAGCCCTATCAAAAACGGCACTATACCCAATGTGGTTATTGAGCTGAAAAAAGAAAAGGCAACGAAGCCAGCCTATGAGCAAGTAACACGTTATCTGAAATGGTTGGAAGCTATAACAGATAAGAGGGATTTTGAGAAAGTATCAGTTTACATCATCGCTCCTCAAATTGGCAGAATCCGCAAAAGTGCTGTGGATTTGAAATACAAGGACAAAATTAAGATGTACTCGATAGAGAATGATGATTTTGTTGAACTAATTGGTTAAATTGATATGAACGGGAATTTTGAATTATTCATGAGCCAGCTGGCTGAAACGAATGCTACACTTGATTTCTACACGGACTTTATGAAGATACGCGAGAATGTGCGAAGCATTGAGATAAAGCTGAATACCCTCAATTATCTGATAGGTAAGCAAGATTTAGACGCAGCAGTCAAAGAGTTGTGGGACAATGATAAGCGAGTTTTCAATATACTTGATATTCTGATTGCTACTCGCAAAGATCAAAACAAAAAGTATCTTGACGATATGGGTAAGCCGCACCTTATCCATAAACTTCTGGATACATATGAGGGAGTGATGAAATTTCTCTATGAAACAGGTGTGGCTGAAGTTCTGCAGAACAAGGACATCAAGAATCTTGTTGATTATGTGTTTGGTATAGAAGCCGGACTTGATACTCATGCAAGAAAGAACAGAAGCGGGGATATTACAGAATTACTTTTGCATCGTATATTAACGGCTAATGGCATTGAGCATAGAATGGAGGTATACTCACATGAGTATCCTGTATTACAGAAGGCGTTAGGTGCTGATGAGAAGCGTTTTGATTTTGTGATAGAAACAGAACGATGCACTTACCTTATAGAGGTCAATTTCTATAACGGTGGTGGGTCAAAACCTAACGAAGTTGCACGTGCCTACCGTGAGTTATCTCCTATTGTTAATAAGGTTGAAGGATTCGAATTTGTATGGATAACAGATGGGCAAGGATGGAATTCTGCAAGGAACAAACTTGAAGAAGCGTACAACGAGATTGACAGGATGTATAATTTCGAATCATTGGGTGATTTCTTGAAGGAAGTGAAAAGTGAACTTAAGTGAGAGGAACGTCCATGCTGATACCATATTATAAATCCCCCAACCACGATTTTAATCTGCTTCATGGCGACACGTTTGAACTGCTGCCGCAGTTTGATTTTAAGTTCGACATGATATTTGCTGACCCTCCATATTTTCTGTCGAGTGGTGGCATTAGCGTGCAGAGTGGTAAGGTGGTTTGTGTGGATAAGGGTGACTGGGATAGGAGTATGTCGCCTGAGGAGATAAATGAGTTTAACCTGAAGTGGCTGTCGTTGTGCCGGGAGAAGCTGAAGGATAATGGCACGATATGGATTTCGGGCACATATCACAATATCTTTTCTGTGGCGAATTGCTTGACGCAGCTGGGGTATAAGATTCTGAATGTCATCACGTGGGCAAAGACCAATCCGCCGCCGAACATCTCGTGCCGGTATTTCACTTACTCTACGGAGTTCATCATCTGGGCGAGGAAAAAGGAGAAGGTGGCACATTACTATAACTATGAGCTGATGAAGCACATAAATGGCGACAAGCAAATGACTGATGTGTGGCGGCTGCCAGCTATAGCTCCTTGGGAGAAGTCATGCGGCAAGCACCCTACGCAGAAGCCCTTAGGGTTGCTCTCACGTATTATTATGGCATCAACGAAGCCTGGCGCATGGATTCTTGACCCTTTTGCCGGTAGCAGTACGACAGGCATAGCTGCAAACCTGTTGGGGCGCCGGTTCCTGGGCATAGAGCGTGAAAAGGACTTTGCCGGAATGAGCAAGGCCAGACGCGAGGAAATAGAGGATGGTAAGACGTTCTCTATGTATAAGAGGAAGATTTCTGATGTCGTCAAGGCTGAGGACACGCAAACGGATTGCTTCCTGTGTGGCGATAGCTTAATAGAGCCGCTGCCGTTTTTGGGGGAGGTGACCAGCGATGAGGATGCTGTAAGCCATGCATGTAAGGATATGGAGTCAGGAGGCAAACGGCCTTTACGTATAAAATTGAAAAAGATACCAAGGATTATGGAAAGAAATGAACTTATACCAAATCCCGAGGACCGCATCATGTGCGTGAAAGTGGGAAAGGTAAGGAGGGAGAGTCTTTATGAGATGGCACGTAAGTATTGGAAAGTGGATATTCGTCGTGTCAGAAAGGCTACTCATGTGCTTGCCATCGTGAATGGAGTTGTGGAGGAAGTCTATACGCCGATGGAGTGGAAGCATACGGAAGAGCCCCAGCACACGGGACGTTGTGAGTTTCAAGGGGTAGTAGATGAGGATTCTGACTATATAGGAAGGTCGGTGGCCTCATATTATGGGAGAAGCCAGAATCCTGTGAAGTATATCAATATGTAGAAGGTGATATGGGACTGTCCTTTGTCACATTCGTTTACTGACATCAGCGATATGTTCGGCTTCTCATCGCTCTCACATTTCAGTCGTTATGTACAAACCAATTTAGGGGCGAAACCAAGTGATTTCAGGGAATAACAGCCGTAATAGTAAGAGATAATGGAAAAAAATGGCGG
>JAEEGL016436335.1_pt1 | contig 11382 bp, 8 predicted proteins | sample 9134231 | NCBI WGS metagenome assembly JAEEGL01 (sample SAMN16246548, study PRJNA631951) | gut metagenome | biome: gut microbiome; feature: rumen; material: fiber-attached | host: Bos | place: Iran: Karaj | collected 2018-10
GCAGTGCGGTTCAAAAGACCGTTATATGCAGAGCGATGTGGAGGATGCCAAGAAACTGGTGCCGGAAGGCATTTCTGGACGTGTGCCCTACAAAGGAACCTTGTACGAGGTGTTCTATCAGATGGCGGGCGGTCTGCGCTCCGGCATGGGCTACTGCGGTGCTTCTACCATCGAGAAGCTGCACGAGGCTCGTTTCTGCCGCATCAGCGCCGCCGGTGTGGTGGAGAACCATCCGCACGACATCACCATCACCAGCGAGTCGCCCAACTACTCGAAAGAGCTGTAGGATTCGCACTTGCGTTGTGTGATCAAACAATAGCGGGCATGCCATTTGGCGTGCCCGCTTGCTGTATAGACTATCTGACCACCCTCCATTCTCCTGGCTGGAGTTCGCCCAGACTGAGGTCGCCGATTTGAACGCGGATGAGCCGAAGGGTGGGGAAGCCAACGGCTGCGGTCATGTGCCGCACCTGCCTGTTCTTTCCTTCGGTGAGGGTAAGGCGGACCCAACTGGTGGGGATGCTGGCACGATAACGGATGGGCGGCACGCGCTCCCAGAGGTCCTCCGGTGGCATCACCCGTTCCGCCTTGCAGGGCCGTGTGCGATACCCTTTGATCAAGACCCCCTTGGCCAGTGCTAATAACGCCTCATCGGTAACTTCTCCTTCTACTTGGGCGAGGTAGGTGCGGGGATGGGCATTCTTCGGATCCAGCAGCTGCTTGATCAGTCTCCCGTCGTCAGTCAGCAGCAAGGCGCCCTCACTGTCATGGTCCAGCCGTCCCGCCGCATAGACTCCGGAAGGAAAACCGAACTCATCCAGGGCACGATGCCCCCCCTCAGGGGTGAACTGACTCAGTACTCCGAAGGGTTTATTGAACAAGATTACCATAATGGGATGTCATATCTTTATCCAACCTTACATGGGCTTAATCTTCCGTGCCAGCCGTGCGCATAGGCCAGGGAAAAACCGCTTGATATACACCATGATAAGCTCTTTGCCGCCGACCAGCACCTCGCGTCTGTTCCGGTCGATGGCGCGCACAATTTTCTTGGCTGCCTTCTCGGCGCTGATGCCGTTGGCCTGTCCGGGGTCCATCACGCCGCGCCGCTGCCCGTTGCGGTCCAACGAGTTCAGCGAGATGTCGGTGCGCACGCGCCCTGGGCACACGAGGGTGGTGTGGATGCCCTTGTCGGTGTATTCGGCCTGCAAGGTTTCGAAAAAGCCGTATAGCGCGTGCTTCGACGAGCTGTAGGCGCAACGCAGCGGGAAACCGAAACAGCCTGCAATAGAGGTGGTGGCAGCGATGTTGCCCCCGCCATTCTCCAGCATCAGCGGCAGGATGGCCTTGGTCATCTCCACCGGTGCATAGAAGTTGATGTCCATGATTTTGTGGAACACCTCCATGGAGGTCTCCTCCACGTTGGTGCGCTGGCTCACGCCGGCGTTGCAGAACAGGATGTCAAGACCGCCGTATTGTTGCCAGGCTTGCTGCGAGAGTGCCGGGATGCCCGCTAACTGTTCGAGGTCGTAGGGGAGGAGGTAAACTTCCGCGCCCAACGAGCGGCATTTCTCGGCCACGGGCTCCAACTTCTGTAACGATGAGGAGGTGAGAATTAGCTGGGCTTTTCGCGCGGCATAAAGGTAGGCGCACGCCTCTCCCATGCCCGATGAAGCCCCCGTAATCCACACCCGCAAAGTTTTATTGTTTTTACTCATTATCAGTAAATTAGCGATTACTGGGCTTCTGACGCGACACCCATCCCATCATGCGGAGGAGGAACTTGGGCAGCTGCTGCGTGCGGTCGCGCTTACGCAGGTCGATATACCAGCCGAGTTTCTTGACCACAGGGATGCGGTGCGTCTCCACAAACTCAATCAGCGTGCCGTCAGGATCCTCGATGTAGGTGAAATGGCCGGAGGCGTCGCCCATGTCGAACACCTCGCCGTCGGGACAGCTGTCCACGGTGAAGGGGTGGCCTTTCTCCTTGCAGAACTCGCCGAGAGCCTTCATGTTGGAAATGTCGTAGCAGATCTGGATGAAGCCGGGGTCGCCCCAGTAGCGGCCTTCGTAAATCTTGTGTGGGGTGCGGTCGAGAGCCTGCACCAGCTCGATGGAGCCTTTGGGCATCAGGGCGCTGAAGGGGCCTTTGGCAGGGGTGGTGTCGGTCAGCAGCACGCGGCGGTACTGCTGGTCGCTGCCGGGCATGAGACTCCAGTCGTCGAATGTGCCGGTCTGGTCATAAACCACTGTGCCGTAGCCGAGTACCTCGCAGTAGAAGCGGATGGAGGCCTCCATGTCGGTCACGCCGACCAGGGCGCCGACCATACCGCCGGTGAGGCAGTGCTGCTCGATGAAGATGTCGGGCTGCTGTACCACTTGGAACGTGTTGCCATACAGGTCGTTGACATAGAAACAGGGGGTGCCGTCGGGCAGGGCGGATATGGGACCGCACTGCGGCCACTTTGCGCTGAGTTGCTGATGGAAGGCCTGTACGTTGCGGCATTTGAGCTTGGCGGCGAAGACGCCGAGGTCGCCAACAGCGGCGGGCTGTGCGGGGGGCACAGGTTTGCGCTCACTGTACTGCCAGATCTCGAAACCGCCACCGCCCTGAAGGTTCACGGCGATACAGGCATGTCGTTTCTGCGGCTGGTTGCCTGTGTAGGGAAGCATCCGCTCCGCCACCGTGTCGTCCTCCAGAATCCGGATGTTGATGCCAAACATCTCAATATACCAATCCCATGACTTTCTGAAATTTTCAGTGCCGACTCCAATTTGTTGAATGCCAGATATTAAGAAATTTTCCATTCGATGTGAAGTTTGTTTTTTTTGAGGGTGCAAATTTACAAAAATAATGCAATCTATCATAAAAAAAACCCCACAACCTATGGCTGCGGGGATGCATGGGAATGATGATAGTGGGATTACTCTGCGGTGAGGGTGGCATCCACAAAAACGCGGGTGCTGAGTTCCTTGTCAAGCGCGTACATGGCAGCCTTGTCCTTCTCGATCATCTTCACCTTCTCGAGAATCTCTTCTGCGTTGGCCTCTTCTTCCACCTGCTCGTCAACGTACCAGTTGAGGAAGTTGATGGTGGCGTAGTCGCGGATGTCGTGGGCGGTGTCCATCAGCGAGTTGATGAGGCTGGTGACGGTGCGCTCGTGGCTGAGGGTCTGCTCAAAGATGGCCGTGGCGCTCTTCCATTTGGTATCGACAGCCTTGATGGGCTTCAAGGTCACCACGCCGCCGCGCTCGTGGATATAGCGGAACATCTTCATCGCATGGGTGAACTCCTCCTGATATTGGATGTACATCCAGTTGGCGAAGCCGGGCAGGTTGTTCTGGGTGAACCATGCCGACATGCTCAAATAAAGGTAACCAGACCACAATTCTGCATTGATCTGTTCGTTGATTTCTTTCTGCATTCTTTCGTTAATCATAATGTTTTGATTTTTAAATGGTTGATAATATTGGTTGATTTGTTCTAATTGCCTGTTTCGTGTTTTAGCGAGACTCACACTCCTTAACTTCTTAACTCCTTAACTTTCAACTTTTAACTAATATCCAAAGATTTCCTCCAGCGTCAATTTCTTCACTGGACCGAATTTCTCCTCAATCTGTTGCAGGTCGATTTCGTTTTCGCGGCCTAATACCATATAGATTTTAGGTTGGTCTTTAATATATTGATGGTTGAAATCTACTACATCTTGCAGGGTGAAACCGTCGAGGGCCTCGTAGATGTCCTTGCGGCGGTCGTAGCTGAAGCCGAACCGCTGGTTGGTGATGAAGGAGGTGAGGATGGCTCCCTTGGTGGTGCGGTTGGTGGCGATGTTGGTCTTGCTGTTTTGTTGGGCCAGCTCGAAGGCGGTCTGCGACTCGGGCATGCTATTGAACAGTTCATCGAATGCGGTGCAAGCGTCCACCACCTTGTCGTTCTGGGTGCCGATGAAGGAGTAGTTGTAGGTGTAGTCCATGGGTTTGGAGGAGATGATGTAGGAGGATTGGGCGGTGTAGGCGAGGGAGCGTTTCTCGCGCATCTCTTGGAAGACGATGGCGTTCATGCCGCCGCCGAAATAGCTGTTGTACATGGTGACGATGGGCATCATGCCGCGGTCGTACTGCGGGCCGCGGGTGTAGGTGACGACGCGGGCCTGCTTGGCGTTATAGGGTACGAAAAAGACCTGGTTGGCAGTGACGGGGCGGTTCTCAAAGTCGTTGGTGACACTGGAGGCGTGGTCGCTGTCGGGCAGCTGGTAGTGGGCGGCCAACACTTTGCGCACCTGTTTCACAGTAAGCGGACCGTAGTACAGGAACTCGGGGGCGCACTCCAGCAGGTGGTGCAGCTCTTCGGTGACCATCTCGGGCTTCAGCTCGCGCATCTCATTGGGTTTCAACGAGAAGTTGACCAGTTCGGGACCGTATTCGCCATACACACGCAGCGCTGCCAGCACCTTGTCCTGACTCTTCTTGGCATCCTCCATATTCTTGATGCGGTTTTCAATCATATCGTTGAAAGAGGTGGCATCGGGCTTCCCGTCGCGCAGCACCTCCAGGGCGAGGGCGAGGGCGGGCTCGAAGTTCTCGCTAAGACCCGAAAGGTGGATAAAGGTCCTTTCATCCGAACACGAAACGCTGAAGTTACAGGCCATCTGGTAGAAACGGGCCTTCACCTCTTCTGCGGTGAGAGTGCTGGTACCCAAATAGTTGACGTATGCCGTGGCGATGGGGAGCTCGCGGCGCATCAGTTCGCCCTCTTCAAATACAATCTGCAGATTGAAATATTGGTTCTCCACATTCTTCACGCAATAGATGTGCGACTCGATTTTCTTGTCGAGCTCGCCGCTTTGGATGGCTTTTTTGAAATCTACGAAAACAGGCTCTATGTCAGTCACTTTGCGGGCTTTCACCATCTTGAAATAGTCGGATTCTGCATCGCGATTAACCTGGATGGGGGTGATGGGCGGTTTGGCCACCGGATGCACATCTTCGGGGTCGCCTTGCACCTTGTAGATGGTGACGTGGCCTGTGCCGTCGAAGTATTTTTTGGCGAATTCTACCAGTTGTTGCTTGGTGATGCCGGCATAGATGTCGATGGACTTGCAGGCTTCCGACCACGGAACGCCGTTGGTGAAGGCGTTGAGCATCTTGGAAGCCCGCGAGTTGTTGCTTTCTAACTGTCTCATCTCCTGCAATTTCATGTTGTTGATGGCGCCCGTCATAAGCTCATCGCTGAAGTTGCCGTCGCACACCAGCTGCAGCTGTTCCAGCAGCAGGGCTTCCACCTCCTTGAGGGTCTGTCCCTTCTTGGGTTTTCCATACAGCACAAAAGAGGAGTTGTCGCACAGCACGTATGGGTAAGCGGAGGCGCTGGCGGTGAGCTGTTTCTGGTTGATGTTCAGGTCGATAAGACCGCACTTGCCGTTGTTGAGCACGTAGTCGAGCATGCGGAGCAGGTATTGCTCCTGCGCGTTGGCGGGCTTGCCGATGCGGTAGGCAATGCTCACAAATTCAGCCTCTTGTCCCACGATGGTCAGCTCTGATGAACTTTTCAGCGGTTTTGTTTCGGCTTCGGCGGGGGCGGCCAATTTCGGGAAACGCTTGGCTTCCATCTTGCCGAAATATTTCTCAATGATGGCCACAGCCTCATCAGGGTTGAAGTCACCGGCGAGCACGATGGCCATATTGTTGGGCACGTAGTAGGTGCTCACAAATCGTTTGATGTTGGTGATGGAGGGATTTTTGAGGTGTTCGGGATCGCCGAGGGTGGTCTGTGTGCCGTAGGGGTAGGAGGGGTAGAGGGCGGTGAGCATGGCTTCGCTGGCCTTGCGGCTGTCGCTGGTGAGCGAGCGGTTCTTCTCCTCATAAACCGTCTCTAACTCGGTGTGGAACAAGCGGATAACGGGATCGCTGAAACGTTCTCCTTGAATCATGGCCCAGGTTTCGAGCTGGTTGGAGGGGATGTCTTCCACATAAACTGTGTTGTCGTTGGATGTCCATGCGTTGGTGCCGTTGGAGCCGATATGTTTCATCAGTTTCACATACTCGTTGGGAATGGCGTATCCGCTGGCCACATAAGAGAGACTGTCGATGACGTGGTAGATGGCGGTGCGGCGGGCGGGGTCGGTCTCCGTGCGGTAGATTTCAAACTGCTGTTCGATCTGTTCCAGTATGGGCTTTTCTTTCTCCCAGTCGGAGGTGCCGATGTGGCTGGTTCCTTTGAACATGAGGTGCTCGAGGTAGTGGGCCAGACCGGTGGTCTCGTGCGGGTCGTTCTTGCTTCCCACGCGAACGGCTATGTAAGTCTGGATACGCGGAGCATCTTTATACACAGACATATATACTTTTAATCCATTCTGCAAAGTATAGATTTTGGTCCCGAAGGGGTCGCCCTCGATGGTCTCGTAGCGGTAGGTTTTCTGTGCGCTGGCGCAGATAATAATGCTGATAAGAAAAATAAGGATAGGGATGGCTTTTTTCATGTTATGAATTTTTTACGGCGGCAAATTTACAACAAAAAAATTTTTTGGGAGGATGAAGGAGAAGAAAATTGTCATTTTGGCATTTTATTGAAAAAAATCAATCGTTTATTGTAAAATATAAATATATTTTGTACTTTTGCAAGCAAATTTATAGCTTATGCCTAAAAAGAGGATTTTGTATGTGGCTCCAGAGATATTACCATATCTACCAGAGAGTTATATGTCAAATGTTTGTAGATTTCTTCCGCAGGGAATACAGGAGAGAGAGAACGAGATTCGCACTTTCATGCCGAAATTCGGATGTATCAACGAGCGCAAGAACCAGCTTCATGAGGTGATTCGCCTGTCGGGACAGAATATCATCCTGGACAATTCCGATCATCCGCTCATCATCAAGGTGGCATCTTTGCAGGTGGTGCGGATGCAGATCTACTTCATTGACAGTGACGACTATTTCAAACGGAAGCAGCTCTACCGTGACCCTGAGGGGGATTTCTTCGCTGATAATGATGAGAGGATGATTTTCTTTGCCAAGGGTGTTATTGAAACGGTTCGTAAGCTGGGCTGGGCGCCTGACATCATCCACTGCCACGGCTGGATTACCTCGATGGTACCTCTTTTTATCAAGACTTGCTATAAAGACAATCCTCTTTTCCAGGACACACGTTTGGTTTATTCTGTTTATAATGACCAGTTTGAAGAGCCTCTATCCGACAATTTTCAGAAGAAGTTGGTGGGTACGGGCATTGAGGAGAAATTCGCTGCCGGCCTTGAGAAGGCGGGCTATCCTGAATTGGTCCGCAAGGCCCTCGAGTTCTCCGACGCGGCCGTCGTCGCCCATCCCGACCATGACCCCAACCTCAAGCCTGTCTTTGACGCGTATTCTCGCGACCTCTTCGTACATCCCACCACCGATGACTACGTGGATCGTTACAACGAATTCTACGATGCCTTAATGGAAAAGACTCCTTTGACTTTCTAACCTCTTTTTACCAATGAAAAAATGCGGTTCAATCCTGCTGCTCGCCCTTTGGGTGTTGTGCTTTTGCAGCTGCAAAAAAGATATTGACGTTATTGGCTTGAATCTTCAGGACGATGATATCCTTGGTGCCGACTTCACCGAGGTCGCCATTTCAGCCCATTCCATCCTAGAGGACTCGCTCCCTACAAAAGGGCTGCTCAACAACGTGGTGGGCACTATCAACGACCCCGTTTTCGGACAGACCGCCGCCGGTTTCTGCACCCAGTTCACGGTGTCGGGCAGCAACACGGTGTTCCCGAAACAGGCCGTGCTTGACTCGGTGGTGCTCAGCCTCCAGTATTCGGGCTATTTCGGCGACACGATGTCGCCCATCCGCTTCAGCGCCTTCGAGCTGGCGGAGGCACTTACCGCCGACCAGTACTACAGCAACGACGATGCCCCGCAGGTGCTCCCCACCGACCTCGTGTACAACAGCACCTACATCCGTCCCACCCCCACCACTCCGGTAAGAATCGACACCGCAACGACCGCCGCCCACCTGAGACTCCGTCTCACCAACGAGTTCGGCGAACGGCTGCTTCACATGACAAAGTCGCAGCTGGTCAGCGCTTCTGCCTTCCAGAATGCCTTCTACGGACTCTGCGTGCGTGCGGAGGCCGTCCCCAGTCGCACTGGCAATCTCTGCTACATGAGCCTCACTTCCGCTATGACCGGCATCACCCTTTATTATAAAGTCGGTCACGAGCGTAAGAAATACACCTTCCCGGTCTCCACCGACTGCGTGCGCTACAATTTTTATACCCATGACTACACTCGTGGCAATATCGACTTCCAGCGGCAGGTGCTGCAGGGCGACACCACCCTCGGCACACAAACCCTGTACCTGCAGCCGACAGGCGGTGTGAAGACCCGCGTCACCTTCGCAGACCTGAAACAGGCCTTTGAGGGTAAGAATGTGATAATCAACCGTGCCGAGCTGGTGCTTACCAACATCTCTGCCGACGAGGACTACTTCTTCCAACCCTACAACCTCTCACTGCAGGTTGTCAAGTCGGACGGCACCACCACCTATACCCCCGATGATGCTTCCCTTACTTCCAGCAGCTATTTCGGCGGAATCTATGATGAAAAGACAAAGGAGTATCGCTTCAGGATCACCAACTATGTACAGCAGAAACTCAAACAGGAAAGTAGTGATGTCGGGCTCAATATCGTGGTCAGCGGTGCGGGTGTGCGTGGCAACCGGCTCGTTTTCCGAGGCACCGACGACCTCTATTCCGACCGTGCCCGCCTGGAAATCTATTATACAGAATATTAGACCTTTCAAAACCATTTACCATTAACCTATCATGTGCGGAATTGTTGCTTATACGGGATGCAAAGAGGCATACCCGATTCTGATTAAAGGATTGAAACGACTCGAATATCGTGGCTATGACAGCGCCGGCGTGGCCTTGTTGCAGCAGGACAGTATAGCCTTATACAAATGTCGCGGCCGAGTGGCCGACCTGGACGAGATGTGCGCCAACAAGAATGTGTCGGCACATACGGGTATCGGCCATACCCGCTGGGCCACCCACGGTGAGCCCAATACCGAGAACGCCCACCCGCATCTCTCCGCCGACGGCAAGATCGCCCTCATCCACAATGGCATCATCGAAAACTATCTGGTGCTGAAGCAGGAGCTGATCAGCCGTGGCTATACCTTCAAAAGCGGTACCGATACCGAGGTGCTGGTGCATCTGGTGGAGGATATCTTTAATAAAGAGGATGTTACGTTAGAAGAGGCAGTGCGTATCGCACTCTCCGGCGTGGTCGGCACCTACGCGTTGGCCATCCTCCATGCCGATTCTCCCAACCAACTCATCCTTGCCAAGAAGGGCAGCCCGCTGCTCATCGGCGTGGGCGACAACGAGTTCTTTATCGGCTCCGATGGCGCCCCCATCGTGGAGTACACCAAGAAGGTGGTTTATCTGGAGGACGGTGATGTGGCTGTCGCCATTCCGGGTAAGAAATTGGAAATCAGAAATGTGAATGAAGAAGGAAAGAAACGCCGTTACCAGCAGAAACTCGAGATGAACCTTGAGCAGTTGGAGAAGGGCGGTTTCGACCATTATATGCTGAAGGAGATTTTCGAGCAGCCCAAGGCGATCAAGGATAGTATGCGCGGCCGCTTGAACGTCAAGAAGGATGTGGTTTCTTTGGGCGGAATTATTGAATATGAGACCAAGATGATGAACGCCCGCCGTTTCATCATGGTGGCTTGTGGCACCTCGTGGCACGCCGCAACGGTGGCTGAATACCTCTTCGAGAGCTTGGTGCGTGTGCCTGTTGAGGTGGAGTATGCCTCCGAATTCCGGTACAGGAACCCTATCATTTATGAGGATGATGTGGTGATCGCGATTTCGCAGTCTGGCGAGACCGCCGACACGATTGCCGCTGTGGAGTTGGCCAAGAGCCGTGGGGCCACGGTGATCGGCATTTGCAATGTGGTGGGCTCCACGCTCGCCCGCGCCACCCACGCCGGCTCGTACACCCATGCCGGACCTGAAATCGGTGTGGCCTCCACCAAGGCCTTCACCGCCCAGGTGACCGTGCTCACGCTGATGGCGCTCTGCCTCGCCCGCAAGAAGGGCACACTCGCCCTCTCCGAATATCACGACATCGTTAACAACCTGGAGGAAATCCCCGCCAAGGTGGAGGAGACCCTCAAGCTGAACGACCAGATCCGCGAGATCGCCAAGACGTTTGTGGACAAACGGAATGCGATTTACCTCGGCCGTGGCATCAACTTCCCGGTCGCACTGGAAGGTGCTTTGAAGTTGAAGGAGATCTCTTACATCCATGCTGAGGGTTACCCGTCGGCGGAGATGAAACACGGTCCTATCGCGCTGATTGATGAGGAGATGCCCGTCGTGGTGCTCGCCACCGAACAGGAGACCTACGAGAAGACCGTCAGCAACATCCAGGAGGTGAAGGCCCGCAAGGGGAAAATCATCTCGGTGGTCACCCGCGGCGACGAACTGGTAAAACAGATGTCGGACTATTGTGTGGAGATCCCGCAGACACAGGAGCTGCTCACTCCGCTCATCTCATGCGTGCCGTTGCAGTTGCTGGCCTACCATGTGGCGGTGTTGCGCGGCTGCAATGTCGATAAGCCCCGCAACTTGGCGAAGTCGGTGTCGGTGGAGTAGGGGAGGTTTTATGAAAAAATCAAAAATAGCCATTCGTTATTGTCAGCTTTTTTTGTAATTTTGCGCCTCGAAAATTTTACCATTAACAAAAAAATATATCAGCAATGAAAAGAATTTTGATCGTTGGAGCTTCCGGACAAATCGGTTCCGAATTAACTCCCGCCTTCCGTAAGATTTACGGCAGCGACAATGTAGTCGCCAGCGATTTGATTTACCCTCTCCGTCCCGAATTGGCCGAAGCCGGTCCGTCGGTGAAGATTGACGCCACCAAGGCGCAGGACATCGCCGATGCTGTCAAGAAATTCAATATCGATACCATCTTCAACCTGGCTGCCATTCTGTCGGCCAAGGCCGAGCTTAACCCGATGCTGGGCTGGAATGTCGGTATCGGCGCGCTCATCAACTGTTTGGAAGTGGCCCGCGAGTGCAACACCGCCGTCTTCACTCCCAGCTCCATTGGCGCTTTCGGTCCCGAGACCCCGCACGACGGCACCCCGCAGGATACCATCCAGCGTCCGAAGACCATCTATGGTGTTACCAAGGTCACCGGTGAGTTGCTCAGCGACTACTACCACAAACGTTTCGGCGTGGACACCCGTTCGGTGCGTTTCCCCGGCATCATCTCCAACGTCACCCTCCCCGGCGGCGGCACCACCGACTATGCCGTGGAAATCTATTACGCTGCTATCAAGGAAGGTAAGTTCACCTGCCCGCTGAAAGAAGGTAC
>JAEEGL016789074.1_pt1 | contig 11382 bp, 8 predicted proteins | sample 9134231 | NCBI WGS metagenome assembly JAEEGL01 (sample SAMN16246548, study PRJNA631951) | gut metagenome | biome: gut microbiome; feature: rumen; material: fiber-attached | host: Bos | place: Iran: Karaj | collected 2018-10
CACAGGCACAGGCTGACGAGGCCCGTAAGATCATTGCTGAGGCAAAGGTCGAGGGTGAGGCTCAGCTGAAGCTGCCTATGATCGAGAACATCGCCAAGGGTCGTGTCAACAAGTTCCTGAAAGAGAGCTGTCTGGTAGACCAGGAGTTCCAGTTCGGTGATGGCGACAAGGCTACTGTAGCCCAGTGGCTCGCCAAGCAGGACAAGGACCTGAAGATCGTCGCCTTCAAGCGCTTCACACTCGTTGCTGACTAATCCTTTAGGATTTACGCATATTCATATCCCTCGCCAATTCTGGCGGGGGATTAATATTTCTCTTATTGATTCCTAAGTTGTACAGGAGTCATACCGAAGTGTTCCCTTACGAACTTTCCAAAGAACGACGTATTGGGGAATCCTGTTAAGTCGCAAATCTGCTTGATGCTATAGTCGGTTTGCTTCAGGTAATAGCGGATGTCCTCAAGTACATGTTCTGTAATCCAATCATTGGCAGTCTTGCCAGAATGTTTTTTGCAAAGCACAGAGAGGTGTTTGGGTGAGATGCAGAGTTCGGTGGCATACCATTCTACGGTGCGATGTTTCACTTCGGTGGAGTGCAACAGGTCGAGGAAACGTTGGAAATGGCTGTTTGCCATACCTGCATCGAGCAGCTCATCATTAGTAAGAATTCTCTGTTTTATAGCACCACAGAGTCCGAGGACAGCAGCACGCAAAAGAGACTGGATGACATCAGTACGGAAGGGATAATCTGTATGCTTAACGAAACACACGCTGAGCATCTCATAAAAATTAGTATAAAACAGGAGGTCTTCATCCTCCAAAGAGATAACATGTATTCGACGTACATATACCAAATCGTTCCAGATACTCATCTTCTCGCGTAAGAAGCTCTGCAGGATGCGATTAGTCAAGAACATGGCTTTGAGGTTGAAATCAGGACTGACCATCAGGTCGGTAACCGTTACACTCTCAGGAATGATGGCCACCTGATTCTGGTGTAACTCAATCTGTTGACCACTGATAGTACCTTGCACCTTGCCCTGCGTACAGATGGCAACGCCGTTCATCGACACATGGGCAGCACTAACCTCGGCAAATTTCTGGATGCTGTCAACAATGACAATGTCGTTGTCGGAATAACCTACTTGAATGCCTTCATTTGAGGTAAGTGTTTGAAGTGTTATCTCTTCTTGTTGCATATTAATGTTCATTTTGCGTTGCAAAGGTACGCATTTCGCGCGAAAAGCAACATCCTGTTTCGCCTTTTTTATGTTCAATTATGCTTGTATAAGAAAAAAGGAACATATAATAACACTATTTGGACATCAACATTAGGAGAAAAATTGATAATTTTGCCGCCAGAATCAAACAAATAGAATATGAAAAAAGGTATTTTAGGACTATTAGTTGTTCTGATTGTATGCAGTTGTAGCGAAAAAAAGGAACGTGAAGCAAAGGCTCCAACGCGTGTAAAAACCGAAGTGGTATCATCGTCTAGCGATATGACTGGACAGACTTTTGTAGGTATAGTAGAAGAACGTGAGGGTACTGCCGTCAGTTTTACAGGCATAGGGGTGGTGAAACGTATGCTGGTAAATGAAGGACAGGCAGTAAGCCGTGGACAACTTATTGCCGAGATGGACGACACGCAGGCTCGTAACCTGCTCTCAGGTGCTGAGGCACAAATGAATCAAGCCAACGATGCATTGGAACGCTATAAGATGCTGCACGACAACGGATCGCTGCCCGAGGTACAATGGGTGGAGATACAAAGCAAGGTAGCTCAGGCCAAGTCTCAATTGGAGATTGCCAAGAAGAATCTGGCAGATTGCCGACTGACAGCCCCTGTTAGCGGCATCATCGGCAGGAAACTGGTGGGTGCAGGCGAAACAGCAATGCCATCGCAGGCTGTTGTGACTATTCTCGACATCAGCAGCGTGAAAGTTAAGGTGGCTATTCCCGAAGCTGAGATGAGTGTAATTACAGCATCAACATCCTCAACCATCTGCGTGGAGGCAGCACAGAAGCAGGTAAATGGCGGCAGAATAGAAAAAGGTATACAGGCAGACGCGCTCACACACACGTACGAGGTGAGAATCAACGTGCCAAACGGTGACAGAAAGCTATTACCAGGCATGGTGGCCGCAGTTCAGTTTGCTGCTGTGGCACAGCAACAGACAGGGCAGCAGACCATGCTGCCTGTAACGGCGGTGCAGCGCAGGGCCGATGGCAGTCTGTTTGTATGGACGATAGCCAAAGACAGTACATCTCATCGCACGACAGTAAGCACGGGCGAAACCCAAGGCAACCGCATCGCCATTAGCAGCGGTATTGAGAGTGGTCAGCGTGTGGTGACAGAGGGCTATCAGAAACTAAGCGAAGGAACGAAGGTCATATTCTAATTAAGATTTAAGAAGGCTGCGATTAAGCGAGAGAAGAACGGAACTTGTTCCAGTTATTCCGAGCGAAAGCAGGCTCGAACGAAGTTCAATTAAGAGTTAAGGAAAGATGAAGAATATGAACTGGCTGAAATGGCCATTGGAGCACTACTCCATATCACTGCTTATCGTGGGCATCCTGTTTGTGCTGGGAATCTACGGCATGTACGTCATGCCAAAGGATGAGTTCCCTGCATTCACCATCCGTCAGGGCGTAGTGATCGCAGCCTATCCTGGTGCCACCTCGGAAGAGATAGAAGAACAGGTAGCAAAACCCCTAGAGCGCTACCTCTTTACCTATGGTGAAGTAAACCGTCAGAAGACCACGACCACCTCACAGAACGGCCTATGTATCGTGATGGTGCGCCTGAACGACGAAGTGAACAACAAAGACGAAGTATGGTCGAAAATCAAGCACGGCCTGAATCTGTTTAAGTCGTCCCTACCCTCTGGCGTCCTCGCCCTGATAGCCAACGACGACTTTGGCAACACCTCTGCCCTGCTCATTGCGATAGAGAGTCCTGAGCGCAGCTATCGTGAGCTGCAGACTTATACGGACCAGCTCTCAGACCGTCTGCGTCGCATCCCCTCTGTAGCAAATGTGCGAACCTATGGCGAACAGAAAGAGCAGATCTCGCTCTATGTAGACCGTCAGCGTCTGCAGGCCTATGGCATCGGACAACAGATGCTCTTCAGTCGTCTGCAGGCTCAAGGCATCACCACCATGAGTGGCAGCATCAGCGATGACGACCAGCAGATACCCATCCATATCGAAGTGACAGAGAATACGGAAGAGGAGATCGCCAACCAGATCATCTTCAGCGACCCCGTCAGTGGTAAGGTGGCCAGGGTGAGGGATGTGGCCCGTGTGGTGCGAGAATACGATAGTGCCAGTTATATCGAACAAGACGGACACCCCTGTGTGCTGCTGTCGCTCGAGATGACGCCAGGCAATAACATCGTGCAATATGGTGAGGAGGTGGACGAAGTGCTCGACGAGTTCCGTCAGAACGTCCTGCCTGACGATGTCACCATCACCCGTATTGCAGACCAGCCGAAGGTGGTAGGCATGAGTGTGCGCGATTTCCTGCGCGACCTGCTGATATCCATGGCCATCATCATCCTCGTGATGATGGTGCTGTTCCCCTTCCGCTCTGCCATCGTGGCTGCTATCACTATTCCGCTCAGCACGTTTATCTCTGTGTCGATCATGTATATGATGGGCATTGAACTGAACATCGTGACCTTGGCTGCACTCATTGTCGTATTGGGAATGGTGGTCGATAATGCCATCGTCGTCATCGACGGCTATCTGGAATACTTAGGCAAAGGCCACGCTCCCAAGGATGCGGCCATCACCTCAGCCAAGCAATACTTCATGCCGATGATGCTGGCCACGCTCTGCATCAGCGTGATCTTCTACCCTCTATTGCTCACCATGAAGGGCGCCTTCCACGATGCACTCGAGGACTTCCCCATCACGATTACTATCAACCTCATGGTTTCGCTCTTCCTGGCTGTGACGGTGATACCCTTCCTAGAGGTGCTGATTATCAAGCCTAGTAATACTACTCAGACTAGTAAGCCCAACCCCATCACGACTTGGGTACAAAGCACCTATAATAAGGTGCTCGATATCACCTTCCGTCATCCCTGGGCAACCATCGTAGGAGGCATCGGCCTGGTGCTTCTCTCCACGCTGATAGTACCCACGCTGAAGATACGACTGTTCCCCTATGCCGATCGCGACCAGTTTGCCGTTGAGATCTTCATGCCAGAAGGCAAGGGCATTGCTGAGACGCGAGTGATAGCCGACTCTTTGCACAACGTGCTCCAGCAAGACGAGGACGTGAAGTGCATCACCAGCTTCGTGGGCTGTTCGTCGCCTCGTTTCATGGTGTGTTATGCCCCACAGATGGCTGGGCGCAACTACGCGCAGTTCATCGTCAACACCACCTCACACGATGCCACGCTGAAGCTGCTGGCCAAATACCAGCCCGCTTGGAGTGAGGCCTTCCCTGAGGCATATGTGCGCTTTAAGCGTCTGGACTATCTGGAGGTGCCTGAGTTGGAATACCGCTTCTATGGCGAGAATCTCGACTCACTTCATATCGCAGCAGAGAGACTGATGGAGCGTATGCGTGAGATGCCAGAGTTGGAATGGGTGCATACAGACTTCTTACAACCCTTCCCACTCATCAACGTAGAGCTCGACCCCGTCGTCTCTGCACAGCTGGGCATCACCCGTACCACAGCAGCCCTCGCCCTGAGTGCCACCACCAACGATTTGCGCGTGGGCCAGATCTGGGAGGGCGACTATGAACTGCCTGTTATTGTCAAGGACGATGCCGACATGACGTTCTCCGATATTGAGAACCTGGGCGTTGCGACGCCTATGGCCATGCTTTCCGCTGGTGTGGGGGGCAGCAATACAACAGTACCGCTTCGACAGATTGCCAGCGTGAAGCCTAAGTGGAGCGAGAGTCGTATCATGCATCGTGGTGGTGAGCGCTGCATCACTGTCACGGCCCAGTTTGCCAATGGTGTCTATGCTGCTCCTGTGGAATCGCGCATCGCTGATATCATGCAGAAAGAGATAGAGATTCCTCAGGGCGTTCGCTCTGAAGTGGGAGGCGAGATAGAATACGATGCTGAGGCACTGCCCCAAATCTTTGGAGGTGTGGCCATCGCCCAGGTCATCATTTTCTTCTTCCTGCTGTTCAACTTCAAGAAGTATGGCATCAGCATCGTCTGCATGGTCGCCTTAGGTCTGATGTTGCCTGGCGCACTGATGGGTCTCGGACTGATGGGACGCACCCTCGGTCTCACCTCCATCATGGGTGTCATCACGCTGATGGGAATGATTATGCGTAACGAGATTCTCATCTTCGAGCACGCCAACGATCTGATTAAGCAGTATGTAGCCGAACATGGCGACTGGACTGTGGATTGTAAGGCTTATAACGAGGCAGTGCGCCAGGCTGCTTACGAGGCAGGCAAGCGTCGCATGGTGCCCATCTTCCTCACGACAGCCACCACGGCCGTAGGTGTGGTGCCTATGATCATCGCCCAGTCATCGTTCTGGATGCCTGTTGGCGTCACCATCTTCGCTGGTGGTATCGGCTCGCTGATCATGGTTGTCACCATGCTGCCCGTCATTTATTGGAAAGTCAGTTTAAAAAGTAAAAAGGTAAAAAGGTAAAAATATGGAAACGAGAATGATTAACAAAATAATGAGTAAGGTAATGGGAATTTTACTTTTTTACCTTTTTACCTTTTTACCCTTAACAGCTCAAACCTACAGTTTGCAGCAGTTAAAAGACTCTGCCCTCCTCAACAACATCGCCATGCGCTCTGCCCGTCTCGATATCGATGCAGCCCAGCAGCAGCGCAAGGAGGCTTTCACCAACTTTTTTCCTAATGTCAGCGGCACAGGATTGTGGTTCAACGCCAACAAGGGCATGGCCCAGATGGATATGAACCTCTCTGAACAGATTTCGCCAGAGTTAGGGGCCAGTCTCGCACAGATGCTGCCTCCAGAAGCACTGGCCGCCTTGGGCAGTCCCATCAGCATCTCGATGATGAAGAACGGTACCATCGGCAGTCTCATGGCTATACAACCCCTGTTTACTGGTGGCCAGATCATCAACGGCAACAAACTGGCAAAGGTGGGTGAGGACGTGAGTCGTCTGCAGCTACAGCTCTCTGAGAACGAAGTGCTGAAACAGACTGAGCAGTATTACTGGCAATTGGTTTCCTTGGAGCAGAAGATGAAGACCATTGATGCTGTGGAAGCCTTATTGCAGGAAATCCATAAAGATGTCGACGTGGCCGTGAGAGCTGGCGTGGCTATGCGCAACGACCTGTTACAGGTGCAGCTCAGGCAGAACGATATCCAGAGTCAGAAACTGAAACTACAAAACGGCATCTCGCTCGTGAAGATGCTCCTGAGTCAGTATTGTGGACTGAATGGAGAATCGTGGAGTGTGGAATGTGGAAAGTGGAATGAGGATACCTCGTCGGCAGAACAAATCTCATTCCACATTCCACCTTCCACATTCAACGAAAACGTGCTACCTGAGTACCAACTCCTTCAGAAACAAGTAGAAGCCACCAAGCTCCAGCGCAAGATGGAGGTGGGCAAGAACCTGCCTTCGCTTGGCATTGGCGCTGGCTACAACTATCATAACCTGCTCGACAACGACCACACCTTCGGTATGGTGTTCGCCACCGTCAGCGTGCCTATCTCCGACTGGTGGGGAGGCTCCCACGCCATCAAGCGCAAGAAGATCCAGCAGCAGAAGGCCGAAGAACAATTGGAAGACAACTCACAACTGCTGAAGATCCGCATGCAGAAAGCATGGAACGATGTCCAGGAGTCGTATCAGCAGCTTGGCATCGCCCGCCAGAGCATCGAACAGGCAGAAGAGAACCTCCGCCTGAATCGCAACTATTACAAGGCAGGCACCTGCCGAATGAGCGACCTCCTCGAAGCCCAGCTGCTCTATCAGCAGTCGTGCGACAAGCATACCGATGCCTACGCCGACTACCAGAATAAGCTCTTGGAATATCGTCAGGCAACAGGACAATAGCTGACGATATATTCAAATGAACATTCGAGCCAGGAGGCCGATGAGCGCCATGTGGGCTGGATAGTAATAGTAGAAGAACTTTCCGAGCCAGCGGCAGCGACCTCGCTGACCGTTGTACATTGCCAGCAGTGGTACAGCCAGCCAACAGGCCAGATGCACCATGCCGTAAGTCGGACTGTGGAAGATGAAGAAGGCAACGGCGTAGAGCGAGATAATCAGCATCATCCAGAGCATCTGCTTGTAGAAATCACCCCTATTCCGCCCAATCATGAGTATGGCCAGTGGCGCAGCACAACTCCAATCTGACGTGAAGGTGAGCGCGCAGGCCAGGAGTGTGATAGCCACCTTGTGCCAGCATGCCAGCCGCTCCATGTCCCACACCTTGAGCAGTATCAGGCCCCACAGGAGCGGCCAGGCGATACTCGTAGCATTGAAGAGCAGGTTGTCAAACGGATTGAAGCCCGACATGTTGAAGTAGCAGAAGGCGAAATGGCTCACTACGGCGAGTATGAGCAGGCGTCGCAGGTAACGACGGAAGTCGTGCGTGTGGTGATAACCTTCGGCCACGAAGAATATCATCATCGGAGCCGTCAGGCGCCCAATGCAGTGCAGGCCTATCTGCAGCGGGGTCTCCGCCTGCTCGTAGGTCTCGATGCCCACCCATGCCAGATGGTCTATCGTCATGGCAACGATGGCTATGACTTTCAGTGCATTTCCGCTCAATCCTTTGGCTGTCATTACTCCGTTCCTTAAAAACACTGCAAAATTAGCGCTTTCTGAGGACTTTTTTGTTCCCCTGCCATGAATTTTGAGATTTTTTAGGAGAAATGTATTGTTTGTTTCTGCAAAAGATTGCGTACCTTTGCAACAGAAATGATGAATAAACCAATATGCAGATAGGCCTCTGTGGCACAAAGTCACTCCATGAGTTCGCGCAATACCTATTTAAATAATAAATCATCCCTCGCCGATTGACGAGGGATGATTGTTTGATTTTACTTGAAGATCTTCTGGGCGAACATCGTCAGGTAGATGCGCCAGTTGCGCCAGATGTGACCGCCATCGGTCTCGACATACTCATACTTGTAACCCTTGCTGTCCCAGAAAGCACGCAGGTCGACGGTACTCTGATAGAGGAAGTCGGTCTTACCCATACCCATCCAGTAGAGCTTGGGCTTGCTGCCGAAGAGACGGGCACTCTGTGTCTCGAACTCAGGATTGGCCTTGATCTGATCAGCAAAAGAATCCTGATAACCGCCCTTGGCTAAGTGCAGACCTGCAGAGAAGAGTCCGTAGTAGTCGAACTTCGTGGGATAGAGCAGGCTGACGTGGAAGGTGTGGCCACCACCCATCGACAGACCGCAAACGGCACGATGAGCACGATCCTTCAGGGTGCGATAGTTGGCATCGACATAGTTCACGATGTCCATGAAGCTCTCAGGGATAGAGGCTGCAGCAGGAGCTGTGGGACCTGTACCGCTGTCGCGGAAACCAGGAGAGTACATACCCCAAGACCACTCACCAGGGGCAGCCTGACAGTTGGGATTGCCATTCGGCATGACGACGATCATGGGCTTTGCCTTACCAGTGGCAATCAGGTTGTCGAGGATCTGGGCAGCACGACCAAGCTCGCTCCAGGCGTTCTCATCGCCACCAGCACCATGCAACAGATAGAGCACGGGATACTTGCCACCCTTGTCGTAACCAGCAGGGGTATAGATGGTCATACGACGCTGCATCTTCAGTGTGGGGCTGTTGTACCATACCTTTGAGAGGTTGCCGTGGGGCACCTCGTTCACACTGTACAGGTCGCCCTTGTCACCCTTCTCGTCGCTGACGATGAAGATGTTGGTGAACGACACGATGTCACGATTTACGTAGATGTTGGCAGGATCCTTCACACCCGTCATACCGTCGATGTTGAAGGTGTAGCTGTACATCTCAGGGGCGAGTTTCTCGGTGGTGTAGCTCCACACACCATTCTTACCCTCTACGAGCTGAGCCACGCCTGGGGCATCATACTTGCCGTAGCCGGGGATGTCAATCGGCTGTGTGGGCAGGAAGTCGCCTGTCACCTCGACCTTGATGGCCTTGGGGGCGAAGAGGTTAAATGTCACGGTGCCGTCCTTGTTGACGACGGGAGACTGAACACTGGCACTGTTGAAGAGTTTCTCCTGTGCCGAGGCTCCGAGGCAAACCATTGCCAGAGCCATTACTAAAACAGATTTTCTCATACTTATTTATTTAAAAAGTCTTTGTGCAAGTTGATGTAGGTTGTTGCGCCAGGTGTACCAGGTGTGGCCGCCGGGAGCGGTATAGAACTCGTACTTGATGCTCTCGGCATCGAAGAGTTTCAGGGTGGCGAGACCGTTCTGGTAGGCGATGTCCTCAGGATCGCCTTGGGTGAAGACGAGCTGGCGCACGTTCTTCTTGATGCCGTCGGCAGCCTTGGCGAGGCGCTGACGATAACCCTCGAACTGCTCTGCCTGAGCAGGGAACCAGCCAGAGCTGAGCACCCAGAAGTATTCAAAATGATCGTTGTCGTTGAGGATGGTTTCCAACGTCTCCCAGCCACCCATCGAAAGTCCGGCCATCGCACGGTGGGCCTTATCAGCCACCACACGGTAGTTGTCCTCGATATAAGGGATGATACTCGTGACGAGATCCTGCTCGAAGAGGGGCACCTCGTCTGCCAGATTCGGAGTGGCGATAGAGCCGTTGGGCATCACGACCACCATCGGCTGCATCTTACCCTCAGCCAGGAGGTTGTCGAGAATGGTACCAGCACAGCCGACACCGGGCCACGAGGCGTCGTTGTCGCCACCACCATGGATCAGGTAGAGCACGGGCAGTTTGTCGGCAGACTTCTCGTAGCCAGCAGGTGTCCAGACATGCAGACGACGCAGGGTGTTCAGCGTCTTGCTGAAATAGTAGCGCTGGGCGATGGCGCCATGAGGAATCTCAGGACGCACATCGTAGAACTGTTTACCGTCGCCGATATTGGCCAGTGCGGATGTCTCAGGAGAAAGGGGAGCCTGAGGATCCTGCACCTTCACGCCGTCGACGGTAAAGTTGTAACGATAAACACCGTCTTTCAGATCGGAGATAACGGCCGTCCACACACCATTGTCGGCTTTCGTAAACTGCAGGGGCTTGCCCCAGGGCATCGCATCGCCGCCAAAGCCCACTTCCTTGGCATTGGGGGCATAGATGCTGAATGCCACCTTACCACCACCCAGATTCCTTACGGGCTGCAGGGTATCGTTGGGCGTCGGCTGGCGCTGCCACTGAGCCGTAACAGATAAAGGTAAAAGGGTAAGAAGGTAAAAAGGTAAAACACCTTTTGCCAATCCCAATACCTTTGACAATAATCCTTTTCTCATATTTTTTACTTTCTTAACTTTTTACTTTTTTACCTTTTCAAAAGGTTGAGTTTTACATTGGGTTTCATCACGTTGTTCACCTTCTTCGTCCAGGCCTTTACCTTAGCGGTGGTCTTAGCCTCGACGTCGTTGGCAGACGAGCAGATCATGAAGGTGTAGACACCTGCGTCGGTCTTCCAGGCTGAAGCCTTCTCATTGAACGAGGCGAGGTCTTCGGTAGTGACCTTCATCGTGACGGTCTCCTCCTCACCTGGCTGCAGGAGCTTGGTCTTGGCATAGTTGCGCAGTTCCTTCTCGGGCTTGTTCAGTTTCTTGCTGTTGGGGGCAGCCACGAAGAGTTCCACGACGTTGCGACCAGCACGCTTACCCGTATTCTTCACGTCCACCTTAATAGTATAGACACCATCCTCTTCCTCAACCTCCAGATCGTCGTATTCGAAAGTGGTATAAGAGAGCCCGAAGCCGAAGGGATAGGCCACGGGCTTGCCGAAGCTGTCGAAGTAACGATAGCCCACGTAGATGTCCTCCTCGTAGTTCGTGAAGTCGATATTGGCCTGGGGCGTGCGCTCTTTCGGGGCCTGATCCTTGTTGTAACCCCACATAAACATCGCACCCAGCGTCTTATCATCGACATTGGCGGGGAAGTTCTTGTCAGCGTAGGCATCGCCGTATTTGATCTGGAAGGTCATCGGCAGTTTGCCAGAGGGGTTCACACGACCGCTGAGCACGTCAGCCACAGAGAAACCGCTCTCCTGTCCATCCTGTTCAGTGCATACGAGGGTATCAAGCAGATCCAGCCAAGAAGCCTCATCGATAGGACTGCAGATGTCGAGCAGCACCACGACCTTCTTGCCCTTGGCATGATAAGCCTCGCTGACAGCCTTGATAAGCTGCTTCACCCCGTCCTTCAAGTAGAAGTATGCCTAGCTGCGGCCTGCAGCCTCACCGCTCTTACGACACAGTGAGATGA